>Ga0126342_10019414_pt1 | contig 11551 bp, 9 predicted proteins | sample Cyp1metagenome_FD_92528 | JGI IMG/M metagenome (GOLD analysis project Ga0126342, IMG submission 92528) | Coral microbial communities from Lord Howe Island, Old Settlement Bay, Australia - Cyphastrea 1 metagenome | ecosystem: Host-associated > Invertebrates > Cnidaria > Coral ... | reverse complement strand
TTCCTGCATCACAAGTGAGGCTTGTGCTTGATGAACAGAGGCTGGATTGCTGTGCGACAAAACAGATGGGGTTTTCCATGTTCATGCAGTTATGGCCATGTATCAGTTATAAGTACTTATAACCCCATTCATAGAATGTATAATCCCATTTATAACCAATTATAACTGGTAAATGGCCATAACTGTGCAACACGAACTACCACGATTTAAGCGACAAAACATGCGGAACGACATCAAACATACGGGAACATCCCTGGTGGTGGTGGTCCCCTTGATGACTTGTGGTCAATATTTGGAGGCGTCCCAAGTCATGTACCCCAACTATCAGAAAAATGTCATCAGAAAGTCATGAAACCTATGGTGATTTGTACTGAAACCTATGGTTTTTTTTGTACTGAAACCTATGTTTTTTTTGGGAATAACCATAGGTTTCACCACCATTTGAAGAAACCATAAATATATCAGTGTACCATTTGGTGTATGAAAAGGTGAAATGAAGTGAAACCCTTACAGCTGGACTTGCGGCCAAATCTGGGGTCCCTTTAAGTAATTAACTATGCAGCATTATTATGTACTGTAGAATATAATATAAATAGTTTATACATAATATGTTATATATATACTATATATATATGCATATTGTGTATACATATACATATATATATATATATTACTTATTTGTTTATGTATATATGTATTTATTTAGTTAGTTAAATATATATATATATGTATACATACATAATATGTATACCAAACAAAGGCCTTGGCATTTTTCTGCGCCAGGATTATTGGGGCAGGCTGAAGAAATGTTCCAAGACGTCTTGGAACATTGTCGCGAAGCCTTGGGAGTCGGGGCACCTGGTGATTTCCCAATGGGATTTGATGGATATAAATGGGATTTAAACCACCAAACATGGGGATTTCACATTGACAAAAACCATCATGAATGGATATAAATGGAACTTTACCATCTAAAACTTTTAACAATGAAACACCAGCATAAAACTATAGATTGACCATAGAAATTGCAGGGTTTCCCTTTGACATGATCTACTTTCATGGTGGATGAAGTCTCTAGTTTACTGGATGCTACTTTGAGATACAGATACAGATGTGCTAAGAAAGACTGTTTTTTTTTTTAGCTGTATATACTTGATGTTACAAACCCAGAGGATCTTTTGAAAGGGAAAAATAGCGACAACGACCCACCGCGTCGAAAAGAGACCACCATGAATTGACCCACGTCCGCAAAAAAGGCCCTCAGCACAAATGTTGGGCGAGCCCTACAAACAAAAACCATTCAAATTTCGAGTTTGTCGATCCATTTTTTTGTTCCAGTCTTCGCACAAATCCCTAGAATCATGGAAAAACACTCAAACTTTGTTCCTACCCGACCCATCAAACATTTAGCACAAATGATTGATTAAAACCTTGATCCTAGCCCACCTAAAGAATCACTAAACATGATTGATCAACAAATCAACCCTTGGTCATACTCCCCAAAAATCTCTATATTATGGATCCTGATAACACCCAACAGTAACCAATGTATGGCTTATGAATGCTTATGATAGATTCCGTTTTCGGATGATCATACGATCTCAAAAATTACCGTTAAAGTCGTAACAATCAGCAACACATGACAAACAATTGTGATGATACACATACATAAATATATATATATATATATGGATATATTATTATCATCCCAATATATTGTTAATAATCTCCCAACAATAATATATGTGATAATATATCGTTATTTTCTTAGAATCATGCTAAGAACCTCCAATCGTTATTGCTAACAGGGGATCACACTACCTGGACTTGGGTATAGCGTACCCATGAAATGGAAACCGCATTCCTGGGCGCAATTTACCCGGCCTTGTAAACATACAAAAAGCTATGGAAAATGGCCATTTGTAGTGAGTTTTACCCATTAAATATGGTGATTTACCATAGTTATGTTAGTTTACCAGAGGGTAAAGGGATGAAAATGTTGATCTTATTACCACTGCTCTTGATGATAGGTGCTGTTTAGCCAAAATACACCCAACAAAAATACTGACTGATTTCGAGAGTACCAACAGATCAACAATAAGTGTGAGTCAGACTGTGATAAAACATGATACTGTCTGGTTGATATGGGTGTGTTTGAAAATAGAGTACCCAAAATAAACCACTGTGCAATCATTCATTTCCCTATATATATATGGCAGTTTTGGAGCCAAAAAAAAACACATGTTGATTCACACCCAGTTGTTTTTTCCCCATCAATGCAAGTCATGAACCAGCGGGTCGATGTCCAATTGTGTTCTATTTTTGTTTACCGTATATATAAATATGATATGATTATCCCACATGTTACTGATATATATATATATACTACTTTTACATACACCATCATGGTACCAGATCATGGGATATATACATATATCATTTTACTGGTTATATATATAATATCCCATGATTATCCCAATATATCCACATCTTACCCTTATTCTTATGATAAAAAAAATGGTCAATTACCATGATATCCCCATGCTTCAGCATATACACCCTCTGGTGATCAAAGATGGCAATGGACGGGGTTCGATTCCCCAAGTGTATCCCTTTCCCGCCAGTAATTTAACAAAGCCATGGCCCATCTCGTTCGATGATTTACCGTTTGAAACAGTGATTTTCATTGATTTTACATACTTATTCTAGTTGAATCTAATTTAGCCGAGGCTTGTAGGTGATGTTCCCATTTATCTTATTAAATCGTGTTCCCTTTCATACTTGTTTTTTAGATCTTTCCATATAAATAGTCTACCATGGTCCCCCAGCTACCTCCAGTGGTAGGAGCAGCACGCCTACACGCTGACCGTTGCCAACAGTTTGGGTTCCCTCCTACACGAGGCGGGAAGGCTTGAAAATAGGTACCTCAAAATCCATTGGGCAAAAGATATTTTCCCTATTAACCTGTCATTTTGGGGGTATACACAAAAAAAAACATGCAACCGAATCCCTCTAATATCAAACACCCCCATTCCATGGTCCTACATATGTAGATTCCCAACTAGACCGTGGTTTCTGGGGGGGTGTTTAATAGGGGGAAGGGATGTTTTTTGGGATGTCCCTTTACATTGCCCTTACCTGGGCTGTATATATACATATATGTATATAAATATGTCAGGTACCTCCAAATTAGGTACCTTAGATCTCCATTGGTTCATTATGTTTCCATTATAGGAAACCATGGGTTTAGTAGGGGATTTGCACTTCTTTGGGACCATAGAATGCGTGTGTTAATTCATGTGAACGGGGGATGAGCATTATTAGGCGGATGGGATGGGAATATATGTCCAGTCTTTATGAATATGAACGGGGATGCAAGTATACGTCCACTCTGCATGATGCACTGTCAAAAAAAATGAACCAGAGAAAAAAGAACATGTGTGGTTATTATTCCAGATTATTCCCATGATCTTTCCATTTCTATTCTGATATGATAAAAATCTCCCACGAAACAGGCCGAGCGTCTGGAGGAGGCGGAACCTGTGCTGCGCAAGGCCGGACTTTTGTTTTTTAGTGGTGAATTTCAGGCCGGATTAATGTTGATTACCCTCTGGTAAACTAACGTAACTATGGACAATCACCATTTTTAATGGGAAAACTCACTATAAATGGCCATTTTCAATAGCTATGTTAAATTACCAGAGGGTAATGGTGGTTAATGGTGGCTAATGTAAGTTATTTTTTGGGTGATAACACTGATTTAGATGATTATTTGTGGTGATTAACGGTTATTGTATGTTATTGTTGATGACATGATGAACGGTTTTTTTAAAGGTCAAGGAATGGTCAGATGGTTGATGAATGGTCAGTTCATTAATGGTGTATTGGTGGTAGTTGATAATGTTTTGTATTTTTTTGTAACATTATCAGTTGATATATATACATATAATATCATATTAGAGATCCATGATTAATATATTTGTTGTTTAATGTTTATTGTTTTGAGATTAGATATGATTAGATAACACGGTTTTTGTGATGATTAATATGAATATGTATATAGCTTGGGTTCGGAAATGGTAGTGTTTCATCCAATATGGGAAAGTAACCCAAAATCTTCAGCAAATATAGATATGAAAATTGGGATATATATATATGGGTTGATGGAATAATCAAGGTTGACCAATTGTTCCCGTATTTTGTTGGCAAAAACCCAAATCTTCAATTTCCAACGGCTAGACGCCGCCTTCCTGGTCGATGTCTAAAGGATGGCAGCTGATTTCCCATCGATTTTTCGACCAAAAATAGGTCAACTCCACGTGTGATCACATCCAACTCACTTTGCGAAAAAAAACATGTGATATTTAAACAAAAGCTGCTTTATTCGCAGCCACATTGATTTGCGACTTTCGAAACTATGGAATTCCAGATCTATATTTATCCACTTTTTCTAGAAGAGTGAAGATCCACAATTAACCCAGGGATAAAATGAGTCATTGGATTTTGTGGGATACCCTCTGGTAAACTAACATAGCTGTTGAAAATCACCATTTTTAATGGGAAAACTCACTATAACTATAAATGGCCATTTTCAATAGCTATGTTAGTTTACCGGAGGGTATTTGTTGGTGAAATCCCAAATGGGCTTCAGGTCTTGACGGGTCTGCGGGAGCAGCTCGGCGAGAAGCACCTGGATACGCTCACAGGCGATCCATTTGGAGGGAACGGTTGTGGAACGGCCTCTATTTTCAGCATGAAAACTGTTCGATAGAAATTGCCCGGTTGGTTAATCAATGGTTAATGATGGTTAATCACGGATAATAATCATGGATAATAGTCATGGATAATAATCATGGATAATAATGGTTAATGATGTTATTCTGGTTGGTGGTTTGGAACATGAATTTTATGACTTTCCATTCAGTTGGGATTTTCATCATCCCAACTGACTTTCACTCCATCATTTTTCAGAGGGGTTGGTTGAAACCACCAACCAGCATTAAATGGGAGGTTCCTAAAATATGACAATGGAAAATCCTCTTAAACTTGATGCTTTGGGGATACCCCATGATACAGGAAACCTCCAAATTGGGACATTCTAGCCTACACATCGGAATTACTAATATCTACAAGTTAAAACTAAAACATTGCACTACCTGCAAAGTCAATGTCCTATTCACAAACCTCATCATGCATAGCAAGTGTGAGGGTGCGAACCTTGTTTGAAAACTATGAGGTGAAATCCCAAAATATCATTGTTCAGGGTTGCTCAAACCAACTGTGTACAAGTTATAGCAACTTTTGGGGTGGCAATTGGTGATTTTGCCTATTTACTTCTTTACTTTTTGCCCCAAACGCTGAAGTCTCGTTCTTTTCCTCCGCCTTGTGGTTTTCCTCATCTCATTCCCATCTTCAGATCATGTCTTGACAAAGCCACCAATATGACCTATCCACCATCCAGTTTTGCTCCCATTAGGGTCATGATAATGTGGGGTCCCCCCAAAAAAATCCTTCATCATCATCACATGTTCCATTCAACGGCCATACACTATGGCTATCCCCAATTTTGTGACACCCAGACGCCCAGTTGTTATCGGTTAAAATCTCCAATTTTCGTTTGTTGATATTCCCACATAATGTGGGGATGAATCAAAACTCATATTGCCATCTGACCTGGTCGATGAACATCACATCCAATCTCTTTTGGTGTGAGCAGTTGGGTACTGATCGGGTTTTGACACATAGCCATTTATAGTTAAAGAAAGAGTTGTACTAGACTTAATCCATTATATATATATATCACTATACTATATATGACTACTACTATTTGTAGCTATACTTAGTCCACTGGTTAATATCCCCAATATATACCTAAAATTGTTGGTCAAACCCCCATTTCTAAATGTTTCATGGTGCCAATCTAATTACCAGGTGGGCGGCGTTTTTTAAAAGACGCCGCTTGGTTCATACTTGCTATACGTTGATGAACACGTGTTTTTTTTCTGGTATATTATATGCGGCATATTTTGTGTCAAAGGGCGTTTTTGCTTTTTTTTGGAATATCCTTGGATTGTTTGAAAACTATTTGTCCGCACGTGAAGTACGTGTGCAAGAGAAGATCTTTCAGCGTAGCATCAATATATCAAGCAACATCATGATGACAAATCAACACAGATGCGTTGAGACTTGGCGGCGTTCTAGGCTCCGCCTGCCAAATACTAACATGCGGATTTAACATTTTATATATTTATATACAGGTATATAGAGTATAAAACTGTATAAAACCGTATGAAACCCAAATCATCATACCCTTGTTGGTTAATATCTTCAAGATATCCTACGAAAACCCATGTGGAAACTGGTTCCCTGGCGGTCAGTTAACTCGCCTCAGGTGCGAACAACTTGGCAGTGCTGTTGTACTCCAGGGAAGACTATGCGCAGGTGACCAGCCTGGGGATATCGTACACGTGGATAAATGGGCGTACACATATACATATATATATAAACATGTACATATTTATGAGCATAAATGGGATATACATACACGTGTATATATATATATATAATTATGTATATGATACATGGAGGGTTAGAATCTTTAGCCAAACTCAAGTATTAAGTGTTCGCGAATTCATAGTCTTTGGATGTCGGCTTTTGAAGGATGAGAAAACCCCTGGCAGATTTCCGGACAACTTGGAGGGTCAAGTCATGGTCTCAAAGTTTTGATCCTGATGTCTAGAGGCTTCACTTACGGATAACGCATAAAAATGGCATTAAAAAAAACAAGACACCAAACAAATGAAGATCAGTGTAGAAGCTGAACATAGCTGAGCACTGTCTGTCATTTTGATATAGTTTGACTGGTTTTGGTTCCAACGTTTGTCCAACACGACTGGGGTATACCCTCTGGGTAACCCTAAAGCAATCATAAAGTATGCTGCATAGGCAAGTACCCGATTGTATATAATTGTATATATTTAGAATTAATGTTGTTGTTTATTGTTTATTGTTTAATTATTGTTTATTCTTAAATTATTTAAAGTGTTTTTCGTCCTGAAAGTGACCACTAGGACTATCATTTTGCAGAGCTTCCAGCCAATCTTAGTGGGATGGGTGTCCAGGGTGTCCATGTTCGCTGGGAAATCCCCTATAGAAACGGGGGATATTCCAGCCATGTTCGAGCAAAGGGCAGAGATATATACAGTAAAACTAAATCCATCTACTTGGACGTCCAGCAATTGAGCTGGACGTCCTCAACTGCCCTCTAGTAAACAATTACGGGCAATCCTCCGATAATTAGGTGATACCCTCTGGTAAACTAACATAGCTATTGAAAATGACCATAGAAATAGTGGATTTACCCATTGAAAATGGTGATTTTCCAGTTCGCTATGTAAACGTTTACCAGGCCGGGTAATTTGCAAAGGAACCACATGAATTCCATATCTTGGAGCTGTAGGAACTCCCCATGTGGTGACCTAATGAGTCCCAAGAGAAAGACGAGACGCTCCACAGGTCTCGGGGTGCCCGAACACTTCACTAGGTGTAAGCTAGTTCATAACTTTATAGCCCTCTACACTAGGATTTGTGATGGATATACATATATATACATATATAATTGGGGTAACATAAGCCAACACACATTTCACTGTGAGGGCACCACATATAGATTCTCAGTATATGGATATAGAATGATATACATACACACACATATATATATATATGATAGGTATATACATATAATATCCCTAAAAGAAAACATATGGAAACCCCAGAATCCAGTTCTACTTTCCATTTCTATGTTGGGCAACGCGGCGCCGTTACCTTAGGCCACTCAGATCTTCCAAGAAGTCTTGGCCGGGCGAAGGGTGCAGTCGGCAGCTGAGATCGGGTTTTTTGATCGGTGCTGCGGAGTGGAAACGTGACATGTGACATATGTCTGGGTAAATTATAACGACCTCACTGCGACCTCACTGGAATCATAGTTAATAAGGGACATCATCCCCAAATGGCCGTAATTCAGGTTAGTGAAATATTATAATTTACCCAGATATGTGTATTCAGATGATAGGGTAATATTAACGGGATATAGTTAATAGTGTTAACTAAAATGTTAATGGTATCAATACAATTTTAATATATGTGTATGGGATATTTCATGATAGGAATATTAATATCAGTGAAATAACATGGTAGTATCACATATTGTCATGTATTATTGATGACATATTAATGGAAACTATCATGATAGGAATATCAATGTTATATTGATGGCTACACTATACTAAAAGGATATCCTATCATGATTTAGGTTTATGGTTTATGTTTATATCCCAGTAACATGATAAGGATATGATACAAGGTGGCACCCCCCGTTATGTTTGTTGGTTTATAAACCAGAGTAACTATAGATATATTTACTATAAACCGTAGGTATTCGAGCTATTAATCAACGTAGCTAACTATGAGGCGCCACCTTAATATAGATGGTTAATACGAATATATTATCCATGTTTCATGCTAATAGATGTGGTCAATAAATGGTTAATTGGGATGTAACAGGGATATGAAAGGGATATAATCGGGATATGAGAGGGGTATAATCCTTGATTTGCTGAAGATGATATTTTTGATGTCCCAAGGTGAAATCCACTACTGGGGGAATAGATTATTTGTTTCAGGTTCCTTGAGCAAATCCAATTAATGGTGGTTTGATAGGGATATAAGAGGGATATATCCACAATGAATGATTTAGTATCTGTTTGTTTAAATGGGATTATGATGGATTATGTATATATATATCACTATACCCAAATGGATTTATATTCCCCAAACATGGGGTATAGTGATATAATTGGAGTGACCTGAATGTAATTGGGATATATGTTGTTTTTTTTGATCCAACCGTTTGGGATCTGGGCAATTCAATTTTGAATGTCTATTGTTGGTGAAGATTACTATAGATTAATATGGAGAACTCAGATTTTTTTACTAGGAACATCTTCCTGACATGGATGTTTTGATGAGAATTTAACCAACAAGGATGGAGAACTTAGCCCCAAGAATGAAATTGGCCAAGAGTTCCCATGTCGGAATTCAGCAAGAAACAGTGGGACGTCCAATCTTTGGATCCCAGATTCCCTTGGGAACATCGCCATGGAAAAGCAACGAAAGTATATTTATCATGGCCAACTGAGCTACAGAAGGGTTGTAGTAGTTTGAATTAAACATGTGAAAAAAAGATGAACACATGTGTTTTAAAAAGGTGAATTTCAATGGTTTTCATTGCTGTGTTGGTTCACTCTATGGTATATCATCTTTCTACTGCGGAGATGGTATTTTTCCATCGAAGGCAGATGACATATGGTGTTGTTTGAAAATAGGATAGCCCCGTTCTTGTCATTGCGCGCACGAGCAATTTCAGGAATGCCTCATTTTCAAACAAACCAGAATACATCCAAATATCATGTTATTGGTTGTATCTGATCTGGTTTTGTATATACAGTGTATGTAGTATATATATATATTAATAAACACCATATAATATATATATATATATATATATACATAATGTTATATATATAATTATATACTACACACAATTATACTCCGACATCATATCACTATATCACTGTATCACATCATATCCCCAAAGTATCAGAATTTCTCATAGATCACGTGGTCGGTGAGGCTAGGTGAGAAGCACCCCGACACCATGGCTGCAGCGCGGAACTTGAGCGCGGCCCAACAGGTGAGCTGTGGAAAAAATGTTCCCAGGGTGGAACTGTGGAAACCAAAAAAAAACAGGGCTATAATAGGGAAATGATCGGGATATAATCCTTAATTTGCTGATTTTATTATTTTTTCTGTGCGGATAACCACCTGACAAGCATGGATTAGCTTGGAAAATAGGAGAAATCAAAGTAGAAAGATTAGGAAAGACAGGATCTGAAGGGAATGAAATGTGATTGGGGTATAGACTATCAAACTTGCCAGATACTTGGGCTGCCACCACCGCTGGGAGATAAATTGGGAATTCCTTGATATTTGTTGAACCATTTTCTGGGCAAATTATAGTGACCTCACGTTGTGACCTTGCTGGAATCATGGTTAGTAGTTAGTAAGGGGAATTATCCCAATCCTTATTTCAGGTTAGTGAAATATTATGATTTACCCAGATTTTTTCAGAATGGAGATGTAGCACCTATGTTTTTGTGACATTTCCATCCCATTGTTGATTTACTTCCTCCGATTTTGCTTTGATGTTGCAAATCAAATCTGTTTCGCAGTGGCTGTTACTTCCCTGCCATGGCTTTACCAAAAAACTCTTTGCATCATTGGTTTATGGATCAATACCTTTAAGTACATGTTCTTTATTGGGATGAACTTCAACATTTAAAAATTAAAACTACCAGCAAGCGCAACATGTCGATGTCATCTCTCTGCAGCCAGGCGCAACGGCATCTGAAAGAGTTGGTGAAGCCTCCAGAGGAAGCCACTTGGGGAGGTGCCACTTGCTATGGAATGCTATGGAATGCTATGGATGTCATGTCAACCCCGGATTATTTAATAAATCATGGTTTATGACAATTAGGGGGGTATTCCCACAATAGTCATGATTTGATACTTAAATGATACTTTCCCAATTAAACAGCCTAGGTGTTTATTAATCCAGGGTTGACATAATCTATGGTCAAAAGATGAAGATATTTTAGATCGTCGATTTACTTCGAGGATTTTATTAAATTGATGGTTTTCCATATATAGCTACTTTCAGTTACCAAAGGGTAGTACGTACCAACTATTTTTCTTGGGGACCTATTCCTGCAAAAGTCAACCGTAAATATCTCATGCCAATACTGTATCTGTATGAATCCCAGCACCTGTTTTTTTGTTTAATCCAAACTGTATGAAGTTGGGTCAAAACCTATGATTTTCGCGTATGGAGGGACGAAGACATAATCCGTGCTTATATCCCTACTAAATTGGTTTGCCCAACAATTATTTGGTGTACACAGTTTTGAAGCTGAATCATCCTTCTAAGAATATGTATTCCCATGATCTTGAGATCAACTTCCCATTTATCATTCAATATCATTCATTTATCCATATCCCTATCTATTATACCATATGAATGGGGATGAACATTTGCACCTACCAGCTAACCCTGATGAATTTTGGATACCACACTATGGAAAGATCCAGTACCAATCTCTATTTTGTGTGGAGGTATTTCAACGTATTTCATATGTGTTCATATAAGGGGGATGAGTTTCGCGATTTTTCTTCTACTCATCGAAGGTCGAAAAAGGGATGTCAGGAAATGTGCCATCCCGAGAAAAGCCATGGTCAAGAATTGGATGATATATATAATATATTATATATAATATATTAGATATAATATTGATATATATACTATGATATATATATATATATATATATCATATGATATATATATATATATTATATGATATATATATATATATATATCAATATCAATATCATATATATAATATATTGAAGAATGGTCATGCCACCATTCACAGGGATT
>Ga0126342_10019413_pt1 | contig 11551 bp, 10 predicted proteins | sample Cyp1metagenome_FD_92528 | JGI IMG/M metagenome (GOLD analysis project Ga0126342, IMG submission 92528) | Coral microbial communities from Lord Howe Island, Old Settlement Bay, Australia - Cyphastrea 1 metagenome | ecosystem: Host-associated > Invertebrates > Cnidaria > Coral ... | reverse complement strand
GTTGTGCTGCTGCTGCTGCTGCTGCTGTTTCTATCTACTGTAGCTGCAGTAGTATAGTAGTAGTCGCAATGTCTTATTCCCTGGCGCGCTCCCCCTTGCGTCTGCCGGGGTCGGCGGATATACCTGGTACATCCTGGTACTATGAAATCAGTTATTTATGGATTTTTTTTTGGTGAACTCACCAGGTAAATGATGGAAAACCATGATTAACCATGGTGAGATTATATCAATTATACCAGGTGAGTAATAGCACTTATGGTCATCATTGATCCGAGTTGAGCGCCTCCTTAGTGTTACGCACGAAGTTCCAGTTGGTAGTTTCATGACAATTCCACATTGTATGATCATGATCTTCATATATCATGTACAAAGGATTCCAGAATATCTCCGGTGAAATATTTCAATGATATCCCACCATATGAGATATGGGATGAAATGAGATAGTCACTTAGGATTTATATACCATATAATACCATATAATACCATAAAAACCATATAAAACCATATAATACCATATAATACCATATAATACCATATATTTATATCCCTATACCAATGAAATATATCATAATCCCATCATTTCAGCATTCCCCTTGTGGAATTCGTCGCATCCCCCAGGTCTTTTTGGCCACGGGCCTCGCTTTGATGATGGCCCGGAGGGCCCGGTGAGTCGTCGAGCGATAATGGCGAGATGGAAATCTCAGAAAACATGGCAGGATTATCCCATGATATCTATGTATAAATAAATATGTATAGTATATATTATATTATATATATGATAGATATATATATATCCATTATATATATATACTGTGATATACCCAATGATATGCCACAATATATCCTATTGTTGATGTATCTTATGTTTGTGTAGCCCAAATACGCTTGGTCATTCACGGCGTTTTTCCGCTTCCCTCGACATTGTCAGTATTGAGGCCCGCTTGTCCACTCGCAAAGAGGAGAAGACGACCTATGATCTCGTACGGAGGGCCAAGCACCGCACAGTATGGGGAACCACAATCTGATTGATTTTGAAAGTTGATGATTGACCAATGGAAAGAGGTCCCCAATTTGTGGACAAAGCCTGATTTGAGTACCCTCCTCTGTTCATGCAACAGTTTGCCGACAAAAAAGTAGGGGACACACGGGCCCCGGTTCACCCCGGAGTCTATGGATCGGTCTATCGTCGTAAGACAACTACAACCCTGATTTCCAGTTTAATCCTATATACCCTTTGGTTATGACTAACATAGCCATGGAAAATCGGAAAATCACCATTTTTAAGAACGGTAAACCATCTATTTCTATGGGCCATGTTCATCCATGTTCCATGGTTATGTTAGTCATAACCAGATGGTAAATGTGGCTTTTCAAATCCCCATGTTTTTCGTCATCAGCCCATGTTCTTGTTGCTTAAATCCCATGAACCACTGAGGTCTTCACTTCTGGTTGTTTGCTGAGTTCGGCCATGGTGCGCCCTTAAAAATGCGTTCCTTGGGGGTGAATCACTAGAAATTTGGAGTTCGCCAACAGCTGCTGAAATTGGGTGAACTGTTTGGTGTTGAACAGCTAAAATTTGGTGAAGCAAGCTATACCGAAGGCACCATGCATCACCGGCACCATGACCGCCAGGTCTTATCTTTGGTCGAGTGCCTAATCGGTTTTGAGCCGGGCGCCTGGAGCTCTTCAGCGCTTCGAATTCTTCCAATTCTTCCCTCGTTCCGTGCCGCAGCGAGGTGGGGATATCTCCAGAACTTCTGGGGCTTCCCGTATCTTCATGTGGCCATCCATCTGCTTGAGCAGGCACGGTTTCTTTAAAGGACGAAATCCCTAGCTGAAATCATGATAGTCCAAGATCCAAGCATTTGCCCTCAGAAATGCTGCTGCTATCAGAATTGAGCCACATCTTTGGAAAGCATTTCAGAAGAACAAGCAAAGCAATAATGATCCCAAAAAATAACATGATGTTCACAGAAAAAGACATGGTTTTCACATGGTTTCCACTGTGTTTTTCCATGGCAAATCTTGGCAAAAAATGGCGAACGAGATTTCTGCAGTTGGGCATTTACATCTTTGGAGTTGGCGTGGCGGCACTCGAGGCGCAGCGAGCAAGGACTGGTACAAATGCCTTAGGCAGTTATACATATGTACATATTGCATCTATTGTATCTATTGTATCTATTGTATCTATTGTATACATATATATCATATATATACATATATATCATATTGTATGTGTATATTTTATCTATATATACATGTGTGTGTTTCAGGTATAGTAGTATGGATTTGTAGAATGGACGTCTAATCGGAGTTTTCGCCGGAAATGTGCTTGTGCTCCTCCTCCTTGAGGTACTTCTGTTGCGACCCAAAGACTTCCAAAATGCCAAGGCTGGGACAGTACAATAATAACAATAATTATGATAATAATGGGGATATAATGGGGATAATGATATATTGATGTCTTTAGTAATAGGGATATAACGGTAATTATTGGTGATTTAACCATCAATGCTGACTCAACAAACATGTAGCTATGCCTGGATTCCTATGGAAAAATGTATGTTTGCCATCAATAACTCAGCCTCTTTTAGGCCCCGACAGGTCACCCATCATCTCTAAAAGATCATCGTATCAACCAACTTAGACAGAAAATGATCTGCATCTGCATCGTGTTTTTTTGTTTAATATCTATTTTTTTTAAGGAATAACTATGTGGTACCCTCTGGTAAACTAACATAGCTATGGAAAATCATCATTTTCAGTGGGTAAATCCACTATAAATGGCAATTTTCAATAGCTATTTTGACATAACCAGAGGGTAACTATGTCCTCTCCAAAGATGGCCATCTGGGGACAGGTTTCGCAGCTGCGATGGCTCATCTATTTCTACTGCGAGCCACGGGAGCCGCACGGAGTCGCAGTGATTTTGCCGAGAAAAACCACCAATTTTCCCGGCCTGGTTATGTCAACAGTTTGCTATGGGAAATGGCCATTGAAATAGTGAGTTTTCCCATTAAAAATTGTGATTTTCCATAGTTTTTTGTATGTTTACCAGAGGGTAAGGGATGGTTGAAACGTGTTGAAAGCCTGTAAATAAAAATGGAATATGTTTACCAAACCAGCGTTTTCACTCACTTTTCTCACTTTCTCACTTTCCGGCTCCAAAGGGGTCAAGCCCTTGCTGCCCATGCAACGCTCTCTAATTAGGGTGTCAAAAACAGATCAACGTAGATCCGGCTGGAAGTCTGGCAGCCACCCCGCGCATTGGCGGATGGTACTGCACGCCTCTTCAGCCTCTTTGATCCACCTGTACAAAGACAGAGGGCACTCGCTTGGAGAGGTCACTCGATCCAAACGAAGATCAATGTCAAGTTGATCTGTGACTGCTTGAGCAAGCCCAGCACTAAAGCGTGCGGGATACTCTTTGTGGCAACTGGTCTTGAAGTTGCCTTCAGCATCTCTACCTATCGCTACCGCTTTGGGCTTCACTAACGGTCCATCGGAGTGCTTGTACAATGATCGAAGGAAGAACGGCATGCGTAGGGCGAGAAGTCCAGTTGGTTTCGGAACCGTGGCCCCAAACTTCCACTGCGGGACCACGTGAAGATGCACATCTGGATGTTCTCGGAGAAGCACAAGCCACGGAGAGGTCCAGATAGAAGCGCGGGCATCATCAGTCGGGGGAGCCGGATGCTCGCTGATAAAATACCCACCCGTGATCACTTGGTATGCTATCAAAACTGCGCCTTGAAGGAAAAAAGCACTGCCTGCATGGAGCTGAGCAATTTCCCGTCGTGTGAGCCCTGGCAGACCCAAAAGCCTCGCCCAAGAACGCAAGGGACGCGGAAGACGTCTGGGTGGCAGGTGCGCAGGGCGATCTTCTTCTTCTTGCTGGTGTCTCGCTTCAGAAAACGTCTCGCACGGTGTGCCAGCCAACGTAGCGGAGACCAGGCCCAGTTGATAGCATCTCAAGAGCTCAGTCCAGGAAGCGGAGCGCATCTGTAGATTGCCCATGGAGACCGAGTTGGCCGTGTCCATAGACAAAATAGTAGCCGTAAAATTTCTTCTTGTGGCCCAGGCTGCAACGCAATCATGAAAATCTCCCTCTCTTCTTCTTCCAGAAAAAAGGTGAACAAACAAGAAATGACGTCGCTCCTGAACTCTTGCAAAGAGTGGTGTCTTCATGTCATCCGGCAGGGTTTTCCATTTCACCTGTCTGAGCCTGTCTAGCCATTCCGCTTGCTGTTCATAGCTCGATGGCACCTTCTGAACTGTGGCTCTTCTCTCACGTTCATTAGCCGTGCCAAAACGCTTCGGTCTATGCGGCCCCGGTTCGACGCCTTGTTCTTCTCGAAGTCGGTGCAAACGTTGACGGGCCATGTCAAGTCTGATTTGGCATTCTGTACGGGGTAAGACCGAATAGAGATCATAGTAAGTTTGCTCAATGGCATACTCCAATTCTCCATCGAAGATATTGGCGATGATGTCCGGGAGAATGTGCGAGCCCCAAGAGAGAAACACAAGCTCCGTCCATTCCTCAAACTGAGGGTCAAATGTGAAGAGCAATCTCGTCCACCAATCGCCAAGGTCGGTAAGATGTTCTGGAACATCACGTCCACCACGAAAGTTCTCAATCCAAATCTCAGTGCATCTTGTGAGGCGGTCGCTCAACGCTTGCCCCTGCACTAAGTGATCTTCAGGGAGCACAGAGACTAGTAGTTCAGCTTCCAAGTCTTGGATCTGACGTTCTGTCTCCTCGATTTCAGTCTGCACTACTGGAACAAATTGCCCACTGGGTCCCATTGTCTGGAGCGCATCAAGCCTAACTGCACTTCGAAAGGATTGTGGTACCTTGACTGCGGAGTATTCCGTGGAATAACCCCGCTCAAGGAGCGCTTGAAAGCAGGCGTTCCCTCCTCCTCTTCTGGGAATATAGGCGAGGTGCTGCTGCAACCTAGCGCTCGCCCAAAAGAACCGTAAACAGTTCGGGCACGTGGCCCCACAGACAAAATTGTGCTCAGGTGCAAACTGTTGATGGGCCTTAACTCGATGTAATGCAAGGCCCTGAGCTGATGTGAAGCTGCGTCCACAGTCGCAGCGGTGCATCTCTGCTCTGGATGGCTCCTGGAGTTGAGCCAAGTCAGGGTCAAATTCTGCTCCTGCGCCTTTCAAGACTCCAAAAAAGGTCGTATTCAGCTCATGCAGGTCCGCCATCATGTGTTCCTGCGTGATGCCAACAACCCAAACTCGTTTGAGAATGCGCTTCCAAGGCAGATGGCGGCACTGCCACAAATCAATCACATCAGTGAAGTCCCGGGAGTCCGTGAAGGGAACGCTGTCCGGGACAACCGAGTTGAGCCATCGAAGGTCTTCGGCGAGTCCATGGAGCCATGAGTCTTCTGATCCCCCATAATCCACATGTAGGAGGTGCTGAAGGAAATCAGGCCCAACCGTAAAGACTTTCCGCGCGTAACTCAAACGGTCCAGTGCAAGCAAAGTGCGGACATCCGCTGTGTTTGCCATGGCAAGGACTTTCCCATTGGAAAGGTGTGCGTCATGTGGAAGTCGCAAAACCTTTCGAAGAAACCCAATGTAGGCATTCCGCAAGGTCTGAAGTTGCCTCAATGTGGGTGTTCTCCAAGTTCCCAAACCATAGAATAGCTTCGTGGCAACGAGGGCTTTGAAGAGGCGGAGGCGAACACCAACTGGGAAATGGCGATTCGTCAGAATCGGACGTCCCAGGGTGGCCATCGCTTGCTGTGCATAGCCAATACGGTGGCGTAATTCCACATCGATCGATTGGGATGAAGCATAGGTGTAACCCAAATGCTTGTAGGTGGTCTTGAAGTGGAGCCAGACCTCCCTACCAGAGCTCAACTTGCAGTCCACTCCAGGTCGCTCAATGAGAAGAAATTCTTTGCGCATAGCCGGTGCCTCTTTCCCTTGAAAGCTGATCACAGCATTGGTTTTGTTGAGCTCATAATTGATGGTAAAGCCCTTGGCCGCAAAGATCTCTTCCACCTGGTAAACAAGCCGGCAGAGTCCTGGGACAATGCACGCAGCCTTGTCTGAAGCCCAAGGGATCGCCACATCATCAGCCCAAATGATGGTCAGTGCGGGAAGATCATGCTGATTCAGAATGTTCATGAAAGCAGTCTGCTCAGAAAGCCAACCACGGACATCCATCATAATCTGTGACATTGCGATATGGAAGATGGCGTCAGCCAAAGGCGAGCCTGGGCGCGTCCCTCTTTTGGTTCGGATGATCTCATTCTTGGATACCGTGAACCATGTATCAGTATGTATATCACGAAACAGATGGAGGAGTCGAGCATCACAGCCATATCGCTCCAGGATCCCAATAAGTTTTTGTCCATGGTGGGCGGCTTCAATGGGGTATCCTGCAGTCTGCAAATCAGTCAAAACTTGGTGAAAATCATCTGCATTTGAAACTCCCAATGCAAATTCTCTGACCAGATGATGGAAGGCGCTCGCCAGATCTAGATAGAGAACTGCAGTGCTATAGCCTTTGGTGTCCAGGATGCGCGTCCAGGTAGTGACGGAATGAAATCCAAATTGGACCATCTGGCCTTCAAATCCTCCAAGCTGCCCTTCCGCTCGAAGTGGTGACAACGTGTTCATGAGTGTGGCTCTCATCATACTGTGGATCCGCTTGGCGATTGAAGCTAAGAGAAGGATTCCACGGTAATTGCGTGCCTCCAGGAGGCTCCCTTTCTTGTGGATGAGGCACATAATCCCTCCTTTAAATTGTAAGGGCTCCGCACACCACATGTGGATCTTCAAAAGAAGGGAGTAATAAAGCCTCGCCACAAGCGGGGCATGGTCATGATGTATTCCAGATGGGACTAAATCAAGTCCAGTCGCTCGATTCGGTGTCGTGGTCCGCAGGGAGGATTCAAAGCTGGTCAAGGAGGGTAGGGAATTTGCAGAGATGACCCCTCCTTCAAAGTGTTGCATCACTTGCAGTTGTCGCTGATGGCACGATTGCAGAAGATCTGATTCCTGGGTACATTCTCCCAGCTCAAGTTCCTGCAAATGAGGTACAATCTTCCCATCCAAAGCTTCAATCTGCGTAGGAGGTGGGTGCAATTTCCTCTGCCGGAAACGAGGTAGAGAACGCCGAATGACTGCCCAGAATCTCTTGACATCCTTCGGCTCCAGGAGGTCAGCCCCATCTGCCAACAATGATTGGAAAAAGGCCACATCATCTCGACGTAGCAAGCGGACTGCGCATCGTCCAAGTTGCTTGAAGTTGGAATAAGCCTTGGCGATCAGCTTGTCCTGCATTGAAAGCAGAGAGTTGAAATCATCCCTGAAGTCGGCAACTGCCTCAGCTCCTCCTTTCCAACTCAGAAAAACAATACGCAGCTGATCTGATCGTTGTTGCTGGTTGAGATGAGCCAGGTGCTGTCGCGCTTCCCTTTTCTGGAGCACAATCTGCCAAGTCTCTTCAGAAAGAGTTTTCTTCTTCGGTCGTTTGGCCCTGCTGCTACATTGCGATTGGAGTACATGGAGCATATGCTCTTGGAGCATGGATGCATGGGTGTGCACATTGACCTCTGGTGGGATGAAGTCAATCTGTCTCAAAGGAGTCATGTCGCAGTGTTTGGTATCCAGCTCCTTGAAGTTGTTTGGTTTCACTGCTCTCTTCTTGAGGGCAACAATGCTTCCAAAACGCAGGTCAACACATGCGGCGGCATGATCAGTGGAGGTGATGGAGGGATCAATTGTAGAGCTCACCCAAGCTTCACAACTCTCTGGAGACCAGGCTTGCGGGAGGCCAACGTAGTCAATTCGGCGGCTCTTCCCACTTGTATGCGTCCATGTATCTCCAGGTCCTTGTTGAAACTGCTCAAAAGTGGCTGGCAGCCACAAATTGTGCTGATGAACAAAGTGCTCAAAACCTTCGGCTTTGGCATCCAATGGCCCAGCTTGATAAGCTCCAATCGCTGTATTAGGATGATGGCCGACAGTAGCGTTGGCATCAGCCAACAAAACAACTGGCCAATCCTTGTAGGCTTTGGGGATGCAGCCGGTGATGCCCTGCCACCAGCTGGCAATGTCCAGAGCTGCATTGCCTGTGTGGGGTGCATGACAGGCAATGATCAAGAACCGTATGAAATCATTGGTCACTCGCAAGATCAAAGCCCTGGGTGCTTGGTGAATGATAGCAAAATGATCTTCTTTAAACTTGATCCTTCGTACGACCTGTGCGCCTTCAGCCGATGTGGTGGCGAAGGGAAGATTCTTGGCGACGCCCACAATCATACCATAATGGCCCTGCTCTGTGGCGCAGGCTCGAAAAAGGAAATACTCATCCGAACGGCTCTGGTGCAGCCGTCTCAGACGGGTTTCCTGCAGAGCAAAGATCGTGATGCGCTCCTCCGCAAACTGATACAGTAGTGCCTGTTGGCGGGCTGGGCCCCGAAGGCCACATTCAGTCTCATCACGTTGGCCACACAGCGAAAGCACGTTGCAGGTTGCAAACCGCAAATGACAGTGTATGGGTGAGGGCTCAGTCTCTTGCTCCTCCAAAGCGTCCTTCTGACCCAACACAGTCAAAGTGGGGTGTGATGTAGGCATACCCATTTGCAGCTGATGATGTCTCCAGAAAGGGAGAAATTCCCAATCGAAAAGAATCCAAAACCAATCCGAGTCATTCCTGAAAGTCTGTGTATTGAGCGTAGCCAGCCATCTGGTAGTAGCATTGGTCGGTAGTGTATGGGCTTGTTGTGCAAGGAAATCAACCAACTCATTGCCTGGATGGCCGGAGTGACCTCTGACATGCCAGTGTTGGATAGTGGGGTCAAAGCGTGTCTCAATGAGCCGATGAAGGTTGCGTAGAACAGTGCCCAAGGTGGCATGACGAAAGCAATGCCATAGGCCTGCAGTTTGATTGCCAACTGTAAGCGAGTCAAAACAAAAGCAAAGTTCTGGGCAAACTGCTCCCATAGCTTCATGCAACTTCAAAATGTCATAGCCCATCTTGATGCTGATCGCAGAAGCTAGGTGCTCTGCTGGCCCATAAGAAGCGTTTTCAACTGGTGATGAAAAAATTTCGCTGGCCCATCCACAGTAATAATCAATCAACCATAATCACAATCATCATCATGATCATAACAATAAGAAGAATGATAAGTTAGAATTAAGATGACAATAAGAACAATATGAATAATACTGGTACAGGTGATTATTTTGAATAAGAAATGGTCATGTATGTCCTGGTTTTTCTGTCAGAAACAAGTCTGGTTTTGCAGCTGGGATGGGTCTGTACTGTAGCTCTAGGCCCATGGCGGATGATCTTTGGTGACTGTATGATGCTGGTTATCATACTAGATGAATAATGCATATTATGTCATGAGATATCTATGATATCATGAGTATTATGATTGATAACTATTTTAACTACAAAAAAAATTTAGAGTCCCCAGACTCGTAGTTTTGATGATATCAAGGATTCACTTGTAATAGTCAGAATTTAGTCATACTACTCTCGGAATATAAATCAGGCTACTAGGGTATTGAGGTGAAATGACTCATTCTGCGTTGCTTAAGCCCAGATAAAGGTGGAATCTGCATTGCATATGATGTGGTAAACCCATCAATAAAGGATACCCAATTTGGCCAGAAATCCGTGGTAAAAACCATGCCCCAACTGGGGGTTCAGTATTGGGTTTACCGGATTGAAAACCACAAAAATCCGACCCCAGGTCGAAGGATGGCAAGTGCAGTGTGACGGCAGCACCCCCAGATGCGATGAGGTTTTTTATGCTGTGTGAGTCTCTTCGATTAACGTCCCTATTGGATCTGGGGGCCCAGGGATTGTAAGTTTGGCCCTGTGACCAATCAACTTGCCAGCAAAATTTTGGTGGTCTTGCACTTTATTTGGGCGTGAAAATGTGCAGCTGCAACCACCACTTCTACATGGTTTCGCAGGATATGAACGCATAAAAGGATTCTTCTTAATCAGAAAAATGATTGATCCATATTCATGATCCACATGATCCATATTCATGATCCATATATGATCCATATTCATTATCCATATTCATTCGTTACATCCATGTCTTCATCTGCAGTTTTTCAGCAGATTCTGCCGAGGCAACACCATCCCCGACGGAGCCCTCAGGCTCTGCCTGCACGTTACGAACATTGCCGTGTTCGTTTTGGGACAGACCCATTTGCCATGTTTGATTGCCATTTACATATTATGTATATATATATATGTGATATATATATATATACATGTATCGACATCTGCATAGCAATTCGTTTGTTGATATGGAGATCTTCACTAAAAACAAACTTCTGCGCGTTTTTTGCGCAAAAAGGCGGTGAATCTCCGTGGCCATCTCAGTTGCTGGTGTTGCAAAATCCCATGGTGGATACGAGATGGGAAGATGGTTATCACAAAAAAACATCTTCAAACCAATCATGATCATCCAAATCTGGTGATGTGGTGGATAAATGTGGATAATTTGTGTATGTTTGCATCATAAATGGAAGAAAGATGTGTTTTTGTTGTGTTTTGGTCCTTTTTCGGATGCTAAAAACGGGATGTCAGTTCTGTTCAACGGAACCACCTCTCAGGCCCTTGATCGCTGAGTTCATCAACGGTGCACTCGATCGCTGCATGGCGATGTTCCACTTTTTTCTATGGCGATTTGAAGGGGGGAATGCTGATCTAATGGGTGATCTACCCTCTGGTTATGTCAACAGTTTGCTATTGAAAATGGCCATAGAAATAGTGGATTTTCCCATTAAACATGGTGATTTTCCATAGTTATGTAAACGTTTACCAGAGGGTAATGGTGATATCATTGGGATGTAAAAAGCCACTGATTTGGGAAAAGGAAGCCACAGGAAGTATCAAACCATCAGATACGGGTCAAACATGCTCAGACCCAAAGAGGCAGCGACAGCAGTTCCAAAAGCCAACTTTGATATCCCAGTTCTCAATTTTGGAAGCCGTTGGTTTATTATGAGATAGATTGTCATTAAAGAAAGAGGTGGTCAATATGATCAATAGTCTTGTAATCTATGAATATCATTGAAATATCATTAAAGATCTGTGGTGATAACGGTAATAAGTCCAATAAAAAAATGGTAAAACAGGGATGCTGGGACATCCCAAGGTTATGTGTTGGTTGTTATGGTTTTTATGTTGTTGTTCAATGTTTCTTCCCTGCCTTTGATGTTTTATGTGGTGGGGATTGTGGGACAATTTTGCCCCGAACTTTCACTTCATTGCTTGGTTTAAGATGAGGGGGAGAATTGTTGTTGCTCTTAGGTTTTATGTTTGTGTTTGGGTTGGTGATTAGGTCATGATATACTTTATTAATCTTGATTCAGATATTCTAAATTAATTCTATCCTCTCCAAGTTCCTATTCCATCCCATTCAATCACTCTCATTCGTGAATATGGTAGTTCATTTCCTTTGTTTAGTTGTTTGATTGCTCCTTCCAACACATATGTAATGATTTATCAACATTGTGTTCATCTCTCCGTCTCTGTTCAAGTTGAATG
>Ga0126342_10019412_pt1 | contig 11552 bp, 18 predicted proteins | sample Cyp1metagenome_FD_92528 | JGI IMG/M metagenome (GOLD analysis project Ga0126342, IMG submission 92528) | Coral microbial communities from Lord Howe Island, Old Settlement Bay, Australia - Cyphastrea 1 metagenome | ecosystem: Host-associated > Invertebrates > Cnidaria > Coral ... | reverse complement strand
GCGCACACCGTGAAGAACAAACCATGAAACAAAATGTCTATGCTGCCTTGCCTGCATGCAGAGTTAAGCCTCTACTTGCATGTGCTGCACCTGCCACTGAGGCACCCACTCACCCACCAACAGAACCCCTTAAACTGATGAGTTGGGAGTTACTGACATGCCAGCGCACACCGTGAAGAACAAACCATGAAACAAAATGTCTGCACCTGATGGTATGGCTCTACCGTGCATGCTGCCTGCTTTTGTGCCGTGCCCCTGCATTTCCAAAGTCAGCTTAAAACTGCTCTGCTATGCTGGAGCACTGCTCCTTGCGCTCTGCAAGAAACCATCAACGAAAATGGCAGACGCTCTTGCCAATCATCATGAGCGTGAAACCGCTAGATGTCATGACTTATACAAGCAAATCAACAAGGCAAATATATATATATCCAATGCCCTGCAAACAGCTGGACTCTATCCCAATGCGTTGGAAGCGCTAACTGCCAAAAGTTCGCAACAGCCAGCTTTCAGGGTGCTGCCTAAACATGATAAAGCCAAGGTGCCATTCCCAAGCAACCATTAAAGGCAATGGCAGACGTTTTCCCAATCATCATAGGCTTGAATTTCAATGCTTACATCTGTACATATATATATAGGTGCAGTGTCCGTGTGTGTGTGTGTTAACACAAAAGCGCTTCACAACAAGATGCCGTGCCAAAAACAAATGGACTCTAGCCCATGAGTTGGGACTTCTAACTGCCAAAAGTTCGCAACAGCCAGCTTTCAGCAGACTGCTTAAACATGAGGGAGCCAAGGTGCCATTCCCAAGCAACTTGCTCTAGATTTGTATTGTTTCTTGCACTCTTGCAAGAAGCTATCAACGACAATGGCAGATATTTTTCCCAACCGTCGCAGGTCAGACTGTCGATACATAAGCATGATTTACGCTTGTAACTATTTATATATATGCATAAATATACATGCGCATGCATATCATCACAGATGTACATATATATATATATATATGCATATATGTATACAGTATGTATAGTGCACACATGCAATGGATGCCTTGCACAAAAACCGGGCTCTGTCTCGTGAGTTGGGACTTCCCACTGCCAAAAGTTCACACCAACCAGCTTTCAGGATGGTGCTGAAGCAATTTGGTTTAAATCATGCAGCTGAGCATGCCAAGAATCAACATCACCCGGCTTCGTGTCTATGTGAAGTTTGATCAAGTGGCGCATGCACAAAATCAGACACTTCAATGGAGATTTGCCAGCTGTCCAAGCGGCGGACTTGATTGGAAAGCCAGGATAGCGGCACGACCAAAAGCTTTTGGCCGGATGGCGGTTGATCCCACAGCCGATCACTGGTGGCAACCGCTGTAAGTGAGGACCATGCTCTCCGAGCTGTTGCCATTCATGACTTAGATGGTACATTTTGGGATGTCCATGGTGAGGTGTACCTGGACTCGGCTCTGTGTTTGGAGCAGGCAAGTCATCAGCACTGCCCTGGGCGGTTGGAGCACCACCTTCGTCTTCACTGAGCGCATCCCCATCATAGTCTTGCATCTCCTAGTCGGACGTGTCGCTGATTCCATCACTGCCCTCATCAAAGCAAGCTTGCTGGACATCCTTCGGCGCCTGCATACCATCGTTTTCATCCATATCAAGATCAAACTTGTCTTCCTCAATGTCCTCATCTTCGGGACCGTTCTGGGCATCATCATCTTCGGAATCTCCTGGCGCGAATGTTATATATATATAAATCATTCTTAGCAATGCGGCACAACAGTAGTTGTATACATGAGTTAGGAGTTACAGTGTTGATAAAACAAATACAAAAAAGTGAAATTGAATATGCAGGTGACTGTGTATGATTATAGTTATGCACGTTTCATTGATGAAACATATACAACATAACCACAAGAGATAGGAGTTCATACTTTCCTGTGATTTGAGCAGACCCGTCCTGCATAGTGCTCCTTCAAAATATCAAAGCCTGAGCGCTGTTGTGTTGTTGACACGCAGCAAATTTCTCGGGCCGCGAAGCTCTTGCTGTAGAGAGAATAGGTGCCCGGACCAGACGGGTCAGTTGCATCATCGTTGAGCTGGAACTTGATATGTAGGATTTCGTAGCCCCGGCCTTTTCCAATGAATTCCAACTCACTGAACGTTTGAGGTACTGAGAAGTAGCCAAAGCATTTTGCTTCAGATCGTAGACAAAGGACGAGGTCTTGGCATTGACAGCCTCCAACTTTTGCTCCCAGTTGGCGGGCTTCGCAGTCAACAATACTTTCCGCTCGCGTCTGTGGGAGCAGATCAATGTTTCCACAGATCTGCTGATCAGAGACGGCAGAGCCGCAATTCGGCCATCTTCCATCTTCAGTGACCAATACCATCTGCAGGGGGCAAGGTCGATTTAAAGGCATGTGTACATATGTATACATATATATATATATATATTATACATATGTGTGCATGCAATTGCATGCATGCATGTATCTGTGCTTCTGCATGTACATATGTGAGTATACATGTGTATATGCCTAAGCATGTGTATACATTATATATATATATATGTACTGCTTATAAGTATATATATATATATATATATGGATGTACAATGTTGACACAGGATGCACTTCAAACAAGGTCGCAACTCCTATCTCATAAGGCCAGAAATGTGTATCCACCCACTGGTGAACATGACAACAACGATTGACGCAATAGACAGCTACTCAAGTTAAGTCCCATCTCATGTGCGCAGCACTCCAGCCTGTCTGGAACCTTCGGGCAACCGATGTAGTCGTCACGGATTCCCACGGATGCAAGAAGCCCTGTTTGATCAAGCTCACGCAAAGCCTCTTCGTAGCTCATTCCCAGGCCCTCCTCAAAGTGGTCGTTGTTGAAATAGCCTGTCGCGGTCCATGCGGCTACAAAGGCCTTGCGCGGCACTTTCTGCCAGGCTGCTAATGTTCTTTCGCAAAGCGTCTGCTTGTTGCACGCTGAAGGGCGCACCGGCTGCCCGTTGGGATTGATGGCCAGCTGGTCATAGCCTGTCAATTTGTGCAAAAGTAAATGGAGACACATTATGATGACTTAGGATTTGGGTTTCAGGGGCTTAGTCAGACCCAGGTAAAACATATATCAATGCATATGTATATATATATATATACATATATACATAAAACGATCCAAAACATGAATTGCAATCAATAGATCCCATCGCTGAGACAAAGCAATTGTACAAGACACTGCAATATCTAGTGAACGTACCAAGTAGCCCGGACGGAGACGCAAGTCCATGCCATAGCCAACATCCTCAGCATCAAGGACTTCAAGTTGTGAGCGAAGTAGGTGGTGCACTTGGTCAATGGGTTGACCATTTGCGCTGAACCCGCCAGCCTGAAACAAGCAACTATCGCCCATCTGCATTGCACATGATTGCATTGAGTTCTACTATATATATATATCTATATATATGTAACACATGAGATAGGACTTGACAAGCACCAGCTAGGTGAACAAACATCAAGGTATATATATATAAAACACACGTCCATATGAAAAATTCGCCGCTCATTCGTTGTGAAGCATGCCTGCTGCTTTGGAAGCTCACAGCAGGCTTGCACAGCCCAAGCACTCCGTGCGCAATCCTCGCCATGCTTGAAAGCATGGAACCCCGTCCATGCATCCACCAGCAACAAAGCCTTCGCAGTAGGTGGAAGGCCCAAACGACGTCGGTGCACTGCGAGCCCCGGGGTGATCAAGCCGTGCAACAAAGTCAAGAATGCCTCGGCATTCATAAAATGGCTTGTTGAATTTGACCTGAAGATGAAGCATAGTCCATGGTGTCGCCTGTTGAAATCTTCCATCTGCTGCTGAGAAAGGAACCCATCTGGGATACATATGCCCAAAGGACCTGGATGACCTGATGAAAATGTAGATGTGCAGACGGTGATGCTTCTTCGAACGTCCGGAACGTAGTCATTGCGCGAGATGAGGTGGCCATGTTGTTTGTGTCCTCAGTGTTCGCATCGTTGGCACCACAAGTCCCAAGTCATGTGTGTGTGTGGAGTGAATCTAAAAATATACTTACACGCCTTTACTTATCTAGAAACATGCAATCAGCCTCTTTCTCCATCTCCGTCGCGACTTCTATCTCCATAGCATCCCTAACTCCTAAGTCATCTCGCCTGGTACTGTATATTATAATTATACAATATATATATATATACATATATATATATATGCATGTGTATTTGTGTGATTGTGCAAAACTCTACCTGTTCTCTTAGTTACTGCAATCAAAACTGCACAACACATACGCCACCTAATCAGGTGTGACTTTCTAGGCACAAAAAAATCGACACCCTTCATCAGCCATGGCTCTCTGAACACCCTTCACCAAGACCTTGGCACTGAACCTGAGTGACTGCCCCCACACTTGATCCAGATTTAACACCATGAACTTGTGCACGCCGCCAGCAATCGCATCTGCCACGCCCTTTCGGGCAGCCTGCAAACGAACATCATCCCATTCCTGAGTGTTGGAGAAACAAATCATTTCCAAACACAAGTGATAACTTCAAAAAATGAAATATATATATATATATATGTATATACACATGCGCACTATGACAATACATACTGACAAATGATGCAACGGATGGTAGGAACTCCTATCTCATGTTTCCCACTTCGCAATGCAAAGACAAGCAACAAGATACTGTCCAGCCGTATTCCTGGCAACTCGCCGCCAATTAAAGGCAGACAGGAAGTGATTGATGAATCGATTGCTGATGTCTTCTGGGCAAGGACGTGGAATTGCCACCAAAGTGCTCTTCAGGAACTTGCTCTTGAAAACGCCCACCTCCCGAAACTCACTCAAAATACGCTCATTATGCTCTCGTGCTTCCTGCTGCGCTCGCTCGAGACCACGGTTGTACTCTCGCGCCAACCGTCTGATAGTGACCACCTTGGATTCAGAGACAATTAGTATATGTGTGAGTCCTATCTCATGAGTTACTGTCAGATCTGACAACTAAAATGGCGTATGTTTGCGTGACACACTGAGCTACAAAAAATGCACATATATATACATAATTATACATATATATATATATATGTGTACAACCGTGTGCATGTGCATCTGCGGGTGTTTCGGCATATCAAACCGTATACAAGCTAAATTGTTTGCACTGCAAAACTGTTAGACAAACATATAAATAATATACCCCAAAAATCCTAAAAAAGAAATACGCAAACACTAATTAAAAAAAGTATATGAACATCTCCTATACATCTCCTGTGTCATTAGAACCCCTAACTCCTAAGTCATCAGGACAGAGCATATATGTCTACATCCAAAAAAACATATATATATATATAATGCTATATATATATAGATGCATACATATCTAGTCCAAGGCACACAGTGACGGTTGAGAATGACATCGCGGCGCTGCGTTGTCAGCGAGTGTCCGACAGTGAACTCTGTAAGACAGGCGTTGAGCTCCTGCAGAATCACATAAGCTTCAAAGGCAAGCAAAAACCATCAAAAACCCTTGCATGATACAAATATATATATATAACATAGATGAACTCAAAAGTTGGAGCGCCAATTTGAAAACATATCTGTCGATCAACTGATGAGATAGGAGTTGCGGCGTTTGAACCATACCTCTCCTCCAGTACAGGACCAGGAACACTCCATCTGTTCAGCTTCCCAGTCTTCTGCATCTCTTCTGCCAGCGCATCTTGATCCAGAGACTTCCAGCCCTTTACCTTTCCAATGCCCAAGGCAACTTTCAAGCTGTCAGGGAGTTGGTAGTATCTTTTCTGCTGATGGACTGACAGTGATCGCCACGATTGAGTTTCGCACTGGTAGATCAACTGGCAGATTTTGATTCCACGCATCTGCGGAAACTTGTTCTCGCAAAGGGCCTGCAAGTTGAGGCCTTTGGCAAAGTATTTGCGAGCAGATGGCTTGGCATGGGTTTTCCTTCTTTTCTTTACCACCAATTTCTGCCTGCTCTCAGCAAGCAATCCAGCCGCATAATCAGCGATCTGCACCTTTTGGAAGATATTCAACCTCGGAGCTCTCTTTCTCCCATTTTTTTCTGCAGCTTCATCCTGCCAAAACAATTCAATCTTCAGCACCCGGCAGTCCTATCTCATCAGTATCTGTCGGAAAAAGCATGCATTTAACTCCTAACTCATGTAAGCCCCGCACCACGCCTCTTCCCCACATTTTCTGTCTGCAGCACGTACCACTCTAGCCTTCTTCACCTTCATCACCCTTCGGTTCGTCGCATTTCTTTTGGCTAGCTTGGCTTCACGTTCCTCCTCATCCTCTTCCTCTTCCATCCATGCATGAGCTCGAGACAACGCGTTGTCTGTTCTTTTTCTCTTCGCATCCTCAGACTTTGTTATCTGCATCTGCCTTTTCTGCGCGGCTGTGTACCTCTTGGAGCTTTTTTTCAAAGTATCTTCATGAGCTTCTTGCATCAGAAAAGCGCGTTTCAAAATGCTTTGCATTGGAAAAGGTCGCGTGATCCATTCTTGCTGGCTACCATCGGATATGTCGACCCCCTCCTCTGCAGCAACTTCCACCGCAAGAGCTGCGATCAGTTCGTTCCGACGCGCATCATCGGTGCTCCATCCCAATTTGGCTCCAATATCAAAGACAGAGATTAAAGAGGTGGTCAGGATTTCGGTCTTGCTCATGATGCCGGCAATGAAAGTTGAAACCGTCTCCCCAAGTTGTTTGGCTTCCGTCACCGCGGAACAATGCTTGAGCAGGACATTATCCAGCTTCTCCTGGGCTTCCTTGCCTGAGGGGAGTGCATCTGGTCTGACAGTCCACGGGTGCATAGTATGTAAAGAATTATATATATATATATACACATATCCTGGTACATCTGCAAACATAGATGCATACTAGCTATATACTAATACTGATGTCTTGGGACTTGATGATTGCAACATGAACGATAGAGATTATGCATATACGTATATATATATATATATTCACATGTTTATATAAATGTCAATATTCCGTCTATATACATATGCACATGTCGCAATACAACATGTTTGCAACCAGCAAGCCTTTCTCTACCTCTTGCTTGGCGCATTCCAGATTCTGTGTGGCATTGTCAGCAGAGATCCGACGCCGCTTCTCTAATGACTCAGCCGGCAATGCCATGATTGCCTTGGCATCTCTTTTGCCGCCTTTCCTAAGCTGTTAACTCCCAACTCATGACCTCCCAACAAACGACTTGACCCAGCAGATTGAGAAAAGAAAACCAACATGAATGGACAGAAATAAACAAAGCATACGCAAAACAAAGAAAAACGATACTGAAAAGTATGGCCAAGCATATTCCAAGGAACTCGTCATCTGGAAGATACCGAAACCCTTGATGCAATTTAGCATGGGTGCCTCGTGTGATCACGGCGACCTTTCAGGGAATCAAACTGCATTGTTATTCAATAACTACCTGAAGTCCTATCTCATGACCTTGATGTTGTTAACACGTACCCATAGCGCACATGCACATTCTAGTACTATAGCACACATATGTATAATTGAAAGTTTACATATATATATACATGTGCAGTGTGTAGGGTATGTGCATGCATGTGCATGCATGTGCATGCATGTGCATACATATGACAACAATTGTAAACCATGTGTTTGTGTTTCAGCCTGAGCATCGCCAAAAGTAAGGTAGCCAGACTCTGTCCAGTGGCTTCCTTTTGTCAATTCCGATGGCGGATCCTTCCTCACAAGACCACAATGGAACTCCCCTTCAGGCAATCCTACTTCAGCAGCAAAAACATGTGGGTCTACCCTGCTCTCTTCCTGCACCAATACCCCCCATATTTTCAATTTGGAGCTTTCGAGTTCATCTTTGATCATGTCGGCGTCGAACATGGCACATCCTCCCATGATAACTCTGCGCACAGATGGTCTGACCACGCTGCCCTTCTTCATTTTGATCTCACCTAGCCAACCAGTCGCTCACATGCTCCAGAGCTTGATTTTTTCAGAACTCCTATCTCACTGGTTCTCGCGCAGTGCTTGATTAGTTGAAAACTATATAATGACACACATGCACGCATGTCAACTTCAATGAAGATGCAGTGCAACAAATGCCAATGTCTTGGGAGTTACATAAAGCTATATATATGTATAAACTGCACAAAGCGCCTGCAAGCAAAAGAGCCACCTGGTCCTCGACAGTCTCCTGATATGCTTGTGTTATTTTGATGCACGCCGCCAATGGAATGCAGCCGTCCGCTGCTGCTGCAATCACATCAGCCACGCTGGGCTCAGAGTCAGCAATAGGTGGTCCCTCCTCAATGTTAGCGAAGAAGCTTGTCTTGTCCTCCATATCGTCTGACTCGACTACAAAAGTCTGCCGTCCCCAGAAAATGGGTTGGCTGGATGATGCACTTGCCTCACCACTGCCCGCACCAATGCCAGCACCAGGTGCCTCCTGGTGATCTGCTGCCGCAAGCTGTTGCCCTAGGCAGTCTGGCTCTGCTGGCTGTGAACTTGAAGGCTCTGCTGGCTGTGAACTTGAATGAGGCACAGTGGCGACTGCTTTTCCCTTTCCCGCCGCATACAGCACCACTTCAGCTTCAGAGAGCACAGAAGTCAAATAGTGATACACGAGCTGTGTCCTCAGCTCCTCATTGGACCCAGTTTTTTTCAACCCGTAGTCGGAGCTCTGCTTCTGCAACTCCTTCCTGATATGGGCTCATTATAAAAACATAATCATAATGATCCACAACTCCTAACTCATCATGACACAAGCTTCAGGTTATTGGCTAAATGATGCATCTATGTATACATATATATATGTATGAATATAATCATATATATAGTTAACAAATAAACACAACAAAAACATTTAAAAAAAATATATACTGCAATCCAGAGATAAGATTCTTGCTCAGAAGATCCAGCTCTGCAAAATAACGATTTGAAGCTCGGTAGAAGGAATCAGCGAGGGCAGCAAGCTCATACAATATTCCACCCTTCTTGAAAATCTTGGTGAACCCGCGGTTCGTGACCTTGCAAGACTTCGCAAACACCTTGACGTCAGGGAATTTCGCGGCCACCTGAGAAGTGGCAGCGGGAGACGAATCATTCAACGGTTTGCCATTGAAAGACGCAAACATGTAACATGTATATATGTATATGTATATGTATATATATATACATATATATGCGTACACATGCATAAACAACACATGAGATAGGACTTGCCTCACCTCCTCCTTGGACATCGCGAGATTTGGTTTCGAGGCAGGTGGCTCTGCATCTGATTTCGACAGCGCGTGTGGCTCTGCATCTGATTTCGATGGCGCCGGTGGCCCTGCATCTGATTTCGATGGCGCTGGTGGCTCTGCATCTGATTTCGATGGCGCTGGTGGCTCTGCATCTGATTTCGGTGGCGCCAGTGGCTCTGCAGGCACCTTTTCAGACATCCCCTTCATCTCCTTGACCGCTTCTGCACTAAAAATAATAACTTTCTCTCTATACAATACTAGGTACTGATGACTTAGGAGTTAGGGGTTCTCGTGAAATAAATTATATACTGCATACATATCATGTGCCTTGAACTCCACAAACAACACAACGCAAAAAAAAAAAACAAAACATAGAAAAAACTATATATATATACAAGAGAACTGTCCTGGCAATGGCCGGCAAGTGCGAAAGCATCACTGGGCGAAAGGCCAGACAAATAGTGGCAAAGAAGACGCTGAGCAAGATTCGGGAGAGAACCGTTGGAGGATAGTCCCGCAGACTGACATCTCTGTACCAAATCTGTCCTAAGAAAAAAATACCAGATCAACCTGGACAGACTAGTCCTAACTCATCTCTTTCCCAAAGGCATTCCTTTCAAAAAAATATGAAGTATGCACCGAGCTGCTTGGTCATGGAACAATAAACTGCGAGCTGGTTCTCAGCGTGTTCCCTGTAAGCATCTACTATGAGCGCACTATGGTACAAGTTGTCTGCTCTGCCTGGGACATCGATTTTGATGCTGAAGCCATACATCGAAAAAATCGCTCCGTCAGGTTCTATCTTCATCTCTGGAAAGCAGTCTCTGACCTGCAGGGGATTCAAAAGCCATTCCTCTCTGCAAGTATCAGCAAATGCACTGACACATGTGTATGTGTACATGCGCAAATGCACGCATGTGTATATGTGCATTTGCATGTGCACCAGCGACTTTGGAGTTTGTGTATGTCACAATATATATATAGATAGATATATAGTACACACACCTGTTAGATATTTGGCCACTGCATCCACATGACTTAGGACTTATCGAAGGCCCGGTGCGCTCATACCTGCAAGAAGTCGTCTTCATAGGCAGCAAACTTGCCCCACACATACCTGAAATGAGACGCAGCTTTTCCTGCTCCATCCACGGAGCACTCCTTAGCTACATAAACAAGGCAAGACCAGTGCTGATGAAGCCTGCGCATGTACACGTACACATATCACATCGCATAAACACGCACCAAAAGCAAATGCTTGGTTGCGTTCGAAGTAACGTTTGAAAGCCTGATTGATGCGCAATCCTTGCTTCCAACAACTTGCAGAACGTCTAACGACTTCCCCAGTAACTGTAGTTGCAACTTCATGTGGTCTATGACCAATCTGATGTCGCTTTCTTCTGGAGAGATGAACTGCTCAAAGCGTTCTGCGATCTGGAGCCACAATTGCTTTGCCCTCGGCGCCCGAGGCATCAACAAAATCAGGGTATAAAGCGCATGAGTTAGGAATATATATATATATATACATATATATATAATGCCAGAGCTGCGAGCACAAAAATGCAAAACATAAATGCAAATAAATATATATATATATATATATATATATATATATTATATATTGAAAAATATACACATACAATACATGTGTTTGTAAATATATATATATATATATAACTAAAAACAACAGCAAATAAACATACAATTGCTGAGAATCGTTTCTGATTGGGCGTCGTCCTGCGCAGCCTGCAGCATCTGAGAAGAAAACTTGTAAACCGCTTCCCGCTCGATCACACAGCGCTGCTCATCTGGGAATCCTTGCTCTGATCGCTTCTGCTCAAACCAGGTTGCTTTGGCAGACTCATCGCAGCAATGAAGAAACAAACACGACCAGAAGCAGCGCCCGTCAGCCATGGGGTTGATTATTCTCACATCCTGCAACTACCAGACAGGCAGCAACATGACTTGGGTGTTGTGAATCTCCAACTCGCAAAACACATTGTCAAAACTGCATAAGCCATGGGGTTGATTATTCTCACATCCTGCAACTACCAGACAGGCAGCAACATGACTTGGGAGTTGTGAATCTCCAACTCGCAAAACACATTGTCAAAACTGCATAAGCTCCTTGGAACTTGGCGCAGATGACGGCGCAGTCACCTTGCTGGTCTCCTGAATCAGGGTGGCCAAGCTCATGAAGAATCAAAGAACAGTCTGTACTTTACCATCAATGTGCATTTACACATTATATACATGTATAAT
>Ga0126342_10019411_pt1:2500-11552 | contig 11552 bp, 8 predicted proteins | sample Cyp1metagenome_FD_92528 | JGI IMG/M metagenome (GOLD analysis project Ga0126342, IMG submission 92528) | Coral microbial communities from Lord Howe Island, Old Settlement Bay, Australia - Cyphastrea 1 metagenome | ecosystem: Host-associated > Invertebrates > Cnidaria > Coral ... | reverse complement strand
CGTGAATGTGAACAAGTGCAAAGCGAGCACCTTCCGTTCACCATTGAACGTGGTCAAGGGCCTCCAAGAGTCACTTTGCACCGTCGACATTGGTGGTGCTGTGGCCTACATCGGTCAGGTTGTGACCTTCATCAATCTCATCGTGCTTCACTGCCAGGACCAAAAGCTGCAAGCTGCGATTTTTGCTGCCTGGGAGGCATGATAATTAGCCAAGCGGGGGGATAAATAAATGAATCATTTTATCATATTTTACGTTATATATTCATCCACTTTACCCCCCTTGTACCTGTGGTCTTTGAACAGAGATCTATCCGGCCCAAATGTCCCAGGATCATCCCAGATCCTCAGACCATGATTTGGTTGGTGGTTTGGAACATGTTTTATTCTTCCATTCAGTTGTGAATTTCATCATCCCATTTGACGAACTCATATTTTTCCATAGGGGTAGGCATACCACCAACACTTCTATCATTGAGTACAATGGTTGGAATATATGTAATCATTATGGGGATCTATGGAATCCAAAAATGGGGATCATTTGGGCAATTTTTGGGGTAAATGTAGCTAAATATTCCAGCACCATGGTTCACATATGGTGATTTTCCATAGCTATGTTAGTTTACCCCCATTAAATCCCATTAAACCGCCTTAGACCACCACTAAATCACCAATAAATCACCCATGTTTCAGGATTTCTTGGACATCAATGCACTTTGCGCCGGTTCCATTGCCGCCATCACCACGGGAGCGGCGGCCATCGCGCCCTACGGTGCCGCGGTGCATGCGGCGTGCGCCAACAACCATTTCTTGAAAACACCCAAGAGTCAGGCAGGGCTGGGGAAAGGGAAACATCACTGGTTTGTGGTTTCAAAAGTTTCAAACATTAATTTTATTTTCCATAATATGCTCGGGATAATCCTAATAATATATCTGGGATTTTCCATAATATATATGGGTAAACATGACTTAAATGGGCCATGGTTCGCTAGTTAACTAGTTAGTAAATGGATAAACAAATTGGGATTAATTGGGGGTTATATCTAAGCAGCTTCACTGGTACCTTCATGTATTTCTTGGAGTTTATGCCAAATTATATCTATGATATCGGTATCCCCTATTTTTTGGATGTGAAACTATGACATGTTAACCTGGCGCCCCCCTCTCAGACGCAGCTTTCAAAATTGTGGAATTCTCCGGGCTACGATCCAGTCTCAGGGCTGCCGCATCCTCGACGCCTCGATGAAGATATGACGACCCGTTCGTTGAAGGAGAGTTTGGCTGTCATTGAAGCCAACCGTCCCTTGATCTGGTTGGTGGTTTAGAACATGTTTTATTTTTCCATACATTGGGAATAATGATCCCAATCGTCCCTTGATGCATTCAGCTGGCCAAATTTTGCTTGGACCGGCTTGCCGGTTCTCCTGAATCCTGGAATCATGGTTAATTTTTGGGAAAACATCCCAGAATGGTCGAACATTTCAGGTTAGTGAATTTGCCGATTCAGAATCTGTCGGATGTTGTTTTCTTGCTACTTGGGGGGGTCCATAGTCATGGGGATACCCCAATCGCTGGGTGAATTAGAATGGAACATTCTTTACAATGGATGATTTAGGGGTACACCCATTTTAGGACACCTCCATTTTAGTTCAATGTTCAATGTTCGAATATTTCTGGGATGATGATGATAGTCAGATAGTCCAACCAGAATGATTGTGGGATATCTTTGTTATTTTTCAGCGAGGTTCGGCAAAAAAACACCAGGTGAGAAGTTGGAAGAGCTCAAGACAGTGGTTGACGTCCCAAAGGCTGGCAACACGGAGGCTGACATTGAGACTCTCTTGAACCTCATGGGCAGCGAGGACAAGCCGCGTGCTGCCTGGCCCTTTGAATGCTAGATGCGCTTGGGCCGCATGCAGGTGGCCGTGATGGCTCCGATCTGTCGCCTACTGAAATGTAGGGAAGATCGTGTCAGATGCTGAACTGCAACTGGCCAGAATTCATTGCTGACTGTTTGATGACTTTTCAGATTACTAGCGGCACTAGCGAACATAGTTCGAATTGATTCAAAATTGAAAATCCCAGTGTTTTGGAGCACTTGCTCGGCATTGCTTGAAATTGAAGCTACCACATATCAACCAGATTCACAATTTGGATTTCTTGATGCTAACACTGGGATTTCTTAATATTTCTACGGTGCCCACGGCAGTATGCGATGCGTCTACAATGACTGTGGCTTGTGCTGTGCACTCGATCCCTTTGCTGAACTGCCGAACTGAAGGCCAAACTGCACCCCAGTGACCCTTGCACTGAAAACCCACTCAATGTCGCTGCTACGAGGCGAGCAAAATGCTGTGTTTGCATCGAACGGGGCCCTCGTTCGATAGATAAGTTGGTGAACAGTTCACGACAAAATAATTGTGGGGCTGATGAGGCGGATATATAATGATATATTATGATATATAAATAGTATATATATATATAGTATTCTCTATAGATGATTATGGATGGAGTTATAAACCAACTTTTAGAGATGTATGATATAGATAAATCTGTCTAAACATCATAACCTTGGGGAAGCCACATCGTGTGGGACGTTTCCAGATTTCACCCACGTGCTTCAACCTCCATTACAAACATGATGTTTATATATGTGCACAATGATTTAATATGTATGATTATATATATACACATTACATAACTACAACTATAACACTATACCAGTAATATCTATAAAAATAATATATGTATACATATAGAGATTATATATAATACTCTATATATAAATACACATATGGCACATATGGTAGACATGGTAATGGTGCCAAGCCATGTTGTTTACATTCTGTCTTTCTTTTCCTCAGGTGGAATGGCCACATGGAGATTTCTTTGAAGCTGAGGCGGCCGGAACGGTCGGAAGATTCCACCTGGAAAGCATCGTTTAAACCATGGAGAACTGACGGGTGATACTGGTGATACAAGGTGGTGCCCCACTTCGTTAGCTAAGTTAGTTGGTGCCAATAAGTCCAGTAACTACGGTTTCTGGTAGATATAACTATAGTTAATGGGGTTTATAAAGTTGGTTTATAAGTCCAATGACTAGGGTTGATTTGGGGGGTTATATCGAACTAGTTCATCGGGATTGTAAAGCAACAAGCATGACTGGGGGGGCACCACCTTGAAGGTGATATGATTCGATTACCATGATTTGGGATGATTTTCTTCAATGATCTATAATGATCTTTGATGGTGTTTTTGCCAATGATTGTTTCTCATCTTTGAAATTGGATTCAGAAAGATTCATCGTTTTCCATCCATTCTTTGCAGGATCTTTACCATGAGAGTTGTGATTCACTGCTTCATGATGATATGTTCAACGTGTTTCTCGTGGCCAATGATTAAGATCTCCCGCCAGATTGGTCTATGGATTACCCGCTGGTAACATGGCAATGGAAAAGCCTTCATTTATAATTACCGTAGATTATAAAGGGAATTGTTCCTCTTAAAACACCCATTTATCATGTTCTATGAGATTTCCCATTGCCATGTTTGATTACCGGAGGGTATGTAAATCCGACATGTTTTGCGAGGTTGATATTTTTGAGCTATGCTATGCCCATTTCTATAGTTGAGTTCTATCCATGGATATGAACCCCTTGATGACTGGTGTACATTTGCAGGGGCGAAGTAATAAAATCAGAAGAATCCATGGAGTGAGAGGGTGGAAGGACAACTTAAGGTAAATGTTTCTTTCAAATGGATTTCACTTCGGACACCCCAACATAGTCAGTTTCGTGGGCCAATGATATGAAATGAGCTTTTCGTGGGCATTTTGCTGCTTTCCCCTTGATCTTTTGACTTCCACCTTCATGGTTAAGATTCCCTATGGTTTCATAGGTTAAACCACCATTTTTCCTGTATTTCACGGGTGAAACTTTCACTTTCCCTATTTTTCCATAAGTTTTTCATCACCAGTGGTGCCCTCCTTCCGGTGACGTTTACCTTAATCGTTCGCCTCCCAGGGCATCTCATGGTTGGCAACGGAGGTTAGGGCGCGCGGCCGTTGAGTCGGCCGTTGATTGGTTTGTAACCACCATAGCCATGGTCTATCACTACTAACTACAATGGCTGGTTGGTGGTTTGGAACACGTTTTATTTTTCCATAGATTAGCAATGAGCAATGGGAAATCTCATAGAACATGATAAATTGGTGTTTTAAGAGGAAAAACTCCATTTACCCTTTGGTAAACTAACAGTTTACTGTGGAAAATCACCATTTTCAATGGGTAAATCCACTATAATTGGCCATTGCCAATAGCTATGTTAAATTACCAGATGGTATCTACTAACTACAATGGCTGGTTGGTGGTTTGGAACCATGGAATTTTATGACTTTCCATATGTTGGGAATTTCATAATCCCAACTGACGAACTCTTATTTTTCAGAGGGGTAGGTATACCACCAACCAGATAGCATATATTGCTAACAATAGTTAATGCTCATATGCGAACCATGGTGCTGGTATATAAAAAATTACAAAACTGGGTGATTTTTGGACAAGAGCAAATGTTGGTTGTTATATTCCAGCACCATGGTTCGCATATGGGATGGGGCCCCTATCCAATCTCCATAGATATCATCTTTTTCAATTTTTTGGGCCTCCCAGTTAGGTTTCTTGGTTGAACAAGCCCATGAAGTATAGTTATACACTCTGGTAAACATACAAAAAACGATTGAAAATGCTCATTTATAGTGGATTTACCCATGAACAATGGTGATTTTCCATAGTAAACTGATAGTTTACCGGAGGGTATGTATCATAAACATTCATAATCCATAGTTATTGGAGTGAACAAAACCAACTTAGCTATCGAACGGGGGCCCCACAGTGTATGAATTCTCATCATTTATCCCCTGCCAACAAAGGTTGGTTTGAACGGAGGGAACCTTCTATTAATCAACCAACCATATCAAGCTGCAGTTGCGTTATTTCAGCCCACCTCCTTGGTATCCAGTCCAACATGTACCTAGCCAGGACAGTTCCAACATGGCAATGTAAGCGTTTCGTCACGGAACCAAACATGCAAGGTGGTGCCCCATAGTTGGTAGATATCACTATAGTTAATGGGGTTTATAAACCAACTTATAACTGAGGGGCACCACATTGTGAAGACCTGGTTGGTGGTTTCAAACATGTTTTATTTTCCATAATAGATGGGATAATCCTTCCCATTGACGAACTCATATTTTTCAGAGGGGTAGGGCTCAACCACCAACCAGAACAAAGGTGGACAGTCTCCCCAAACATAAATCTGTATTTAACAACAACTGATTGCGCTGATTGCCATGTTAATGTTGTTTCCCATATGCGAACCATGGTGCTGGAATATGTACCAACATTTGGCCCCAAAAATCACCTAGTTTTGAAAGTTTTTATATACCCGCACCATGGAGCATATGGGTTTCACTATATAGCAACAATATGTTCCCAACTCTTCAATCAATCCTCACGAATCTCTTTTTATGGAATTGTAAATCTTGACATATTATGTTCATTGATAAATCCCATATATATATATATATTATATATATCCCATTTATGGAATCTTCAAATTTATGGGATTTCTATTTAAATGAACAGCTTGCGATTTATGGGATTCTATTTCGATGATGAATAATATCAGTTCCACCAGACAAGCAGGAACATAGCCCAAAGTGAAAGCCCATGGGCGCTCAGATGGTTTGTCAACAAATATAACGTAACTTACCTCACAATTCGAAGTTTAGTGGGTGAAATTATGGTTTTCAGTGAAACATGTGATGCTTTAAACCGTGTCAAACAACATTCAAAAACAACGGTATGGTGGTGCTTTCGCACCATTTTTTCAGGCACCCGCAGATGGGTGTGAGTGACATTTTTCACAGCCCAGCCAAACTAGCTGGTTAAGACCTGTTAAGACTTAAAAACAAAAACAAGTTGAAAAATCAATGGTTTCAATCATGTTGAAGGCAAGTTTTACAAAAACAAAAGGCCGTTTGAAACAACAAAGGTGTAAATGAAGAGAATCTGCAGTCCTTCATATCCCCATGATATCCTCATATGATCTCCCAAAATATCCTCATTATCCGCCGGTAATCAGCTCCATGCTGGGAATCCCCCAGCTGTAGTTTGAGGATTTTCCCCGCCAGCCATGTTTGAGTCCCGAAAGGTATTGCCCATAATATTGCCCTTTGTATCTCCATTACATTCTCATTATGCCCTGTATACCCTACAAAATGGTTTGATCCTACATTTTTGCTGGTTACCCTCTGGTAATTTAACGTAGCTATTGGAAATGGTCAAAAAAATAGTTGATTTACCTATGAAAAATGGTGATGTTCCGTAGCAAACTGTTAATTTACCAGAGGGTTCAACAAAAACACCATGGAATCACAATATCAAAAGTCTTTAATTTCCATCATCCCATGAATTTCCCTTCAGTTTGCCCATCTTTGACCCATCCCCAGCCCGAGAAAATCGGAACAATCATGCTTGGAACAAAAAGGGGCCCCCGTTCGATAGGTGTTTGTTGGTTTAGTTCATTTCAAGATCACTATATGATGGTAGATATTACACTATAGTCAATCACTATATGATGGTATATGGTATATATATATATATTGTATATATAACATTATAAAACGAAAATATGTTCATGCAGTGAAACTCAACCAACATTCACACCACGTTTGGCCGAAGAAATGGGTCAAAACCCGGAGGTCTTTGCGGAGACGTCCGGCTCGACGAGCTCGACGTCGAGAGGAGGTCCTGGTGATTGAAGCCATGGTTCCATCCACCATATGGGGATGGGTCAAAACCTATGACATTTCCTATACCCTCTGGCAATTTAACATAGCTATTGAAAATGGACCATTGATAGTGGATTTTCCCATTAAAAATTGTCATTTTCCATAGCTATGTTAGTTTACCAGAGGGTAATGTCGGTAAATCAACGAACTAAATGGTTCATTTTCAATAGCAGACTGTAAGAAATTACCAGAGGGTACCTTTTTATTAAATTCAAATCCATTAATTAGCCATGGTTTTGACTCACCATAAATCTTAGCCTCTGGTAAACGTTTACAGTTTGCGAACTGGAAAATTACCATCTTATAGCCTTATAGCTGGGTAAATCAACGAACTTTTGATGGCCATTTTCAAATTGCTACGTTAAATTTCCAGAGGGTAGGATTCAACCAAGAACAATTGTGTAATGTTTAATCTTCCGTGAAATGTTTGTTGGTTTTGGTGAAAAAACATGATTACTAGTTCGTTATATGTAGCATAAACCATGGTATAAAATTGGAGTGAACTAAACCAACTTCGCAATTTTAGGGCCCAACGTTGTACCCAATATATTTTGGATTATACTAATCCGATAGGGGAATCCCGTTCTTAAGCAACCAGTATATTGGAATTGGAATGATAGAGAGATTATAGAGGGATTTTGAACAATGCTCAGTTGCTCCATTGAAATATGAAGTAACAAAGTTAAATTCATAAATAGTGTTTAATGTCTATAGCACTGTATAATATGAAGTCATATCTATACGTATTACTCATACGAACAATGATTTGAAAGGCAATAGAATATTAATATATTAGTTCAAATTGACATATTTTTTTAGTTCACATGGTAATTAGTACCAATATTATGATACCATAATCCAGTTAGACAAATGAATGGCAATATAACAGTTTGTGTTTATGCTCGTCTTAGCATTGTTTTGGCTCATTTTTATCAATGTTGATAGCCATATATTTGATCAGCAATTGTGTTATTGATGTTGGATTCCATCGGATACTATAATAGGCTACAATGACAAATGAGGAAATCAACGAAGATGGGCTTATATAAGATTTAATGATATATATATACATACATACATACATAATATGTTTTAAACGTTCTTTCGCTACAATGCATACATAAATGTATATATATATATATTATTATATATATCTATTTACATTATGTATAGACATATATTATATGTATATTATATATTATGTATATATCTTATTTATATATATATGATCATTATTTGATTACTCACCAAGCTGTGGTTCGTTTCGTGGCGTCATCGCATGGTTTTTTTTGGCGTCAGGCTCCATGATGTTCAGCAGTGCTTTCACCAACTACTTGGCTCGAGGCGAGTTTCGGGATGCCTCGATATGTAATGGTTGATATATCATGTTTTTTTTTAATGGTGAAAGTATTACTATGGCTATGATATAGATACTGGCTGATATAGTGGAAATTCCAGCAATATTATTATTGGGAATATGATTATTGGAATTAGAATATGTGTATTTAGATGTATTGGGACTGTTACTTGCGTACCAATGATATCCAGTATTGGGAATATTCAATGGCCATTTCAGGAACTGATTTATTGGAGATACTTACCATAAACAAGGCCTAGAATATCCCCACGAAATATGGTCTTTTTATGGTACTAACGTAGCTCCATTTTAGGATCCTGAAATTCCCATTGAATAATTCTGATATCCTGGGAATTGGCCCCCCCCCCAGTGATGTTTGTTGGTTTATAAACCATTATAATCCCAACAAATACTATAGTTATATAGTTATATCTACCATAAACCATAGCTAAGCCACTTGTAAGGCACCTGAATGTATTTCATCATACCTGGGTAAATTATAACGACCTCACTGTTCTCCCTCACTGGAATACTGGTTAGTAAGGGGAATTGTCCCAATATGGTCGCAAGTTTCAGTGAATTACTATAATTTATCTGGATAATTGATATCCTGGGAATTGGGGTGAAAAGAATGGGGGAGAACCATTCAACACCATTCAACATTGGATCTTAACTATCAAGTTCATCGGACTTTGCAGAAAAAAATGACAAAAATTGGATCTGAAGTGTCAAGAAATCAATTTGATGGATTGCTTTCAGGGGAAACATACGCTTGAAATTGGCTGGTTTCAGCCCACAAATAGTGAATTTCCTAAAGATGTTCCCTTGAGAACATGATGATGGAATAT
>Ga0126342_10019410_pt1 | contig 11552 bp, 15 predicted proteins | sample Cyp1metagenome_FD_92528 | JGI IMG/M metagenome (GOLD analysis project Ga0126342, IMG submission 92528) | Coral microbial communities from Lord Howe Island, Old Settlement Bay, Australia - Cyphastrea 1 metagenome | ecosystem: Host-associated > Invertebrates > Cnidaria > Coral ... | reverse complement strand
GACCCTGGGACGGCGAGAGGAAGGTCAGTTGGGGTCCCCATAGCAAAGTAGTGAGACTACGGCTGATAACCTGTATTTTACAAGGTCAGCCACCAATGTAACCTACAATGGGGTTGAACCACAAAACCGCTAAGCACTCAGCTCTTTTGAACCAACGCTACAGAGTAGTACGATGATATGTACAATACATGGTTTTACTGCAGGAGTTTTTACAGTTGGGATGGTAAGATGTGTGGAAAAATCTGTATTTTACCTCGGGAACTGCTCCGATTCATTTTGATTCCAAAGTATTCCAAAGACCCACGGTTGGGATGCAAAAAAGTGCAGGAACCGTTCTATTTTACATGAGGGAGCGTCCTCCAGGAAAGTAAAATGTGCGGCAAAGGCTGCATTTTACATGGGGTGTGCCCCAATTCATTTCAAACAGAAGATATTCCAAAGACCAAAAGCTGCGACGGTAATGTGCGCGAGGAAAATTGTCTTTTGCATGGGGGAGTTTCCCGATTCATTTTGGATTTGGAATAGAATATATTCCGAAAAACCATGACTGGGATTGTAAAAAAAGTGTCGGAACAACAGTTAATGGAAGGACATGGAAAGACATTTGAGGGTCAAGACATGAAATTGGCACATGGGCGTCAATTAAATTTAGGAAATCAAGGTTATATGAGAAGTATCCCTAGCGGTGCTAATCGTATGTTTGATTATTTCATCATACCTTCTAGTGATGCTCAGGTTTTATGCTACACAGGTGTTTTTCGTTGTCAATGCTACAAGTAATGCTGAATTACAAACAAATTCTATCAATAAAAAAGATGCTGGTGATCTAGTTTTTGAAAGAAATTAGAATGATACTGCATTTAAGTTGAATACAGCTCCAAATACTAGGAGGTAATGATACATTTTTGCATATGAAGGTGCATATCTTGATTTGGTAGGTTACAATGTGTTAAGAATTCGAAGAACTGAAAATGATCAAAACGGCATTCTCTCATGTGGCGTTGGTGATGTATTGCATGTTTTTAAATTCACTAAACTGGTACAACATCATCAGCTGAACTATCAATACCTCAAGTTTTTGCCTAAAGGCTTATGACACTTTCGGTGGAGAAACCCATGTAGTGTTTAAAATGGGGTAGATATCTTCAATTACAAAGTCCTAATGCTGTAGTGATATATAATGGCCCTGAAGATCTATCATTGGTTGAGAGTGGCAATGGTGGTATTTTTTCAAGTTGGGTGTTTGCCAATACCTTTGCCAAGAGGTCAGCAGATAGCGACACTGCTTTTAGAGGTTGTATCCCAGCAGGTTTAGCAGAGCGGTATAGTGCATATGACTTGTGAACACAGACCAGAAAAATCACACATTAAAACGAATGCGGAAGTTGATGAAGGTTAAAAACTGTATCTAAACACGACTTCTAGGAAAGAAACCGTTATGTGGAAAGTTTCACAGAAAGCAATGTTGAGATATTTGCATTGACAAGCAAAAATGATACATCAGGTCAAAATCGCAGTACTTGTCGCGGAAATTTGGTGATTGATGTGTCAGGCACCGTCCCTAATCTAAGGCAGAATGCAACAGTTATAGCAGGTAAAACTCTATCAGGTGAGTTAAATGACACAAGTGATATAACTAAGAAATATGATGTTAAGATATTGAACACAAGTTTACTACAGTTTACTACTATTGCCAAGCAGATTGCACCTAAATCATTAAAATTGAATGATGAAAAAATGTAGGCATATCTAAAAATTACGTTGGACTTATTTCTGATAATATATTATCTGCCATACCCCTAAGAATCGAAAATAAAATGATACAGGCATCAACATGTTAAACTATGGCACGATGAACTGCATACTTTGGGGATGTGTGATGAATTTCTAAGACTTCTAAGATAAAGGAGGAAACGAGACGACAGTGTGGCGGGAGGGGACGAGAAGATACGCAAGAAAATATGATGACGAATGATGATGATCATGATGATGATCATGATGATCATGATGATCATGACGATGAAGATAGTGTCGAATGATAGCTGACGTGGGTCAAATGTCATGTATCCACAGTTTGATGCTTATTCTGTCCCGACAGGACGCTTGCTCCAGGACTGGCACCTGACAGTCAGAATCACGGGAGATGATGTTTTTGCACACAGAAGTTTTGTTGCGCAGAAAAACTTTTACACACAGAGGCCTCTACAAAGAAAAACTCTCCTACAGAGCGGCTTTTACACACACAAGTTTTTACACGGAAAACCATTTTTCTCAATTTGTTTTACACACAAAGCTTTTACAGACTGGAGTTTTTACACAGAGAAACCTTTGCACAGAGCAGCTTCACACACTCGAAAATTTCACACAGAGCAGTTTTTACACACAGATGCTTTTACACAGAGAAGCCTTTACACACAGCCGCCTCTACGCACAGTTTTTTTTACACAGAGAGGCCTTTATGCAGAGCAGCTTTACACAGAGCAGTTTTTACGCACAGAAACTTTTACACGGAGAAGATTCACTACACAGAGAAGCCTTTACACAAAGAAGTTTTTTTTCACACAGAAGCATTTGACACGGATGTTTTTACACACACACAAGGTTGTACACATTTTGCACACAGAAGTCTTTACACACAAAAACCCTTTACACAGAGCAGCTTTTACACACAAAAGCTTTGACACGGAAAATTTGCACACACAGACGAAGCCTTTACACACAGACGCCTCTACACAAAGAAGTGTTTACACAGAGAAGTTTTTTTACACAAAAGTTTTTACACAAAGAAGCTTTGACACAGAGAAGCTTTTACACAGAGAAGCTTTTACACAGAGGAGATTTTACACAGAGAAGCCTTTATACAGAGCAACTTTTGCACACGAGAGTTTTACGCAGAGAATATGAATATTTTACACAGAGAAGCCTTTACGCAGCAGCTTTCATACACAAAAGCATTTACACTGAGAAGCTTGTACACACAGAGGCCTTTACACAGGGAAGCTTTTACACACAGAAGCTTTACATTTCGCACTAAAGGATTGCAACTGACGTTTCCAAATCGCAATTTTATAGCAGATTTTTGCCATTCGCGTCTGACGTTGCAAAATTGCATTTGACCTCCATTCGTGTGAAAGGGTTGCGTCTGGCATCGAAATCGCAGTTGTACACAAGTTTTTGCCGTTCGACCCTCATTTCGTGCAAAGGGCGGCACACAAGTCGCATGTCGCCGTACGTTTGGACGTCCGGCACGCACGATTTCTGGAGAGGGTTGCTTGGGCCCAACACATATTAGGATTTCACCACACGTTTGGGCGTCTGACACGCACAGTCTCCGCGTAGAAGGTCACGTTCTGATGGAGACGGCCTGGCTGCCCCTGCTGCCATAAGAGAGAAATATAGTTACTTGAGACGTACAGGTTTGTAGGAGTAACAACTCCTGTGTAACAACTCGTGTAACAACTCCCGTGCAACTACTCTTGTGCAACTACTCCTGTGTAACAACTTCTGTGCAAATGACATCGTAGGAATTTTGTATCAGATATGTAGATGTTGATCACCCTTAGAGCCTTAGATGATGTAGATGATGTAGGTGATGTGAAACAACTCCTGTGTAACAACTCCTGTGCAAATGACATCGTAGGAGTTGCGTAGGGATATGTAGAAGTTGATCACCTGTAGATGATGTGGATGATGTAGGTGAGGATGTATGTAGGTGATGTAGAGGAGATGGTGCAGAAGATGTAGGTGACTTAAAGGATGTAGGTGATGTGTATTATGTATGTTATGTAGCTGAAGTGAAACCTTGAATTTGGCAGCGATTCTTTGCCAAAAACCTTCCCGGGAGCTTTCGGGAATGAAAAACAAATCGCACACTTAGAAAGTTCCGTTTATGAACTACTTGATGAAGTTAGAGAATTGAAAGGGGGAAGCAAACCAAAGCTGAAGCTGAATCAAAATCTCATAAATAAAAATATCCAGAAACTTTGAACATGGGTGGGTTAAAAAGAATCTAATAAAAATGCTTGTACGGAAGACATTAGCAATCATTAGCAATATAAATGAAGATGAATTGGATTGAATTGGGAATAAGAAATAAAAATAGGTCGCAAAAACGCAGTAATGTTACAAAATGAAAAGCGGTCGTCCTGGGGGTTTGCCATTCTATATGTTTTTGCGTTTTGTGGTCGCGATTTCAATATGGGGACCCTTTTGACATGACCCCGAAAGCGCAACCCCGAAGGGATACTGTGATACTGGGCAAGTGATAAATGGCGCAATGCTGAAGCAAAAGCAACTTCAGCTAGCAACATCTAGAATTCCTGACTTGCTTTCCACCGGCTACTGAGCAATGCGGGTATATCATCCCTAATCATGGCTGCAACAAGAACCAGCGCTGTGGATACAGAGTGGCGGCCATCATCATTTGCACCAATGTCAGGGCACCTTCGACGGTGGATATGTTTCCAAGCTCATCTTGGACCATGAGGCTTGGAGCGCTCCACAACAGAGGTGTGGAACCGGCTGGAAGAACAACGAGCACCTGCGACACAGCTGCGTCCCAAGCAATTTCTTGGCAAATGTTGTTGCGAAGAATTGTTGAAACTGCTCTGAGTTCACGGCAGTATCCCCACATGAGATTCGGAGCACGCCTTCCTCAGAAGGTCATCAACCCTGCAAGAAGTGCAGCAACAGAAGGTACCACGCAGCAACACACACATTGGCATTGCTGCCAAGGAACTTTGTCTCCTGGAAGGCTGGGCAGCCCACCCAAATCACCGAGTTCCAGCCGCCATTTGGTGGACCATTTTAATGCCTGCAACATATGCGCACACAGTGTTTGAAATTGTTCGTAAGGAGAAATGCATTGGCGGCTGTGTGTGCGTCAGTTTGCCTGCCTGAGGAGTCGCCATCGCGGCAAACCCAGAATTTTTGAAAAAAAGTTGCTGCGCAAACCCGCGCCAATTTTTCAGTTCAGAATGTTTCAACATCCCCACATCGATCCCACATCCGAAACATTACAAAAGAACGCAAATCATACCTGCCCGGCAGGAGCAATAAAAAACATAGTAGTTCTTCTGAGCACCATGGCGAAACATTCTGACAAAATGCTGGCTGACACTCACACACCATCATGTTGAACCCAACAACAAGTCGAACATATCTTTGTTCTGACATGAAATGTGACACGCCTGCTCCCTGCTCACACATGCATCCCGGCACCCACATGTCGTCTGAGATATGTTCCCGCACCATTTTCTACATACATCCTGACATGTTTCCTGGGAAATGTTCCGAAATATCTTTCGACATTGATCCTGGCAGCATTTTTACATATTTTTAACATGTTTTCCAATTTGACTCTGCCATTGGTTCTGACCGTCTGACCTTTGATCTCGCAAATCATGTGACGTACATTTCATCCTGACATGTACTTCCGTTTTTTTGTGACATTTGTTCATGTACCATGCAATGTCATTAACTTGAGATATAATGTGACACCTGATCTGGCAAAGGCCATGTAATTTACAGTTTTTCTGCCATATGGTCGACGTCAACAATCAACTCCGACTTCTACTATGAGATGTTTTCTCACATCTAGCCTGACACTTGTCCTGGCAGATATTCTCACATCCAGTCTGACATTCCGACATCTCAGGATCTTTACACCAATGCACTGAAGCCAACAAGGTCAAGAATGAAAGCACGAAAGAACAAAATAGAAACAACTGGAGGAGGGCATCGGGGGGAGGGCGCAGCGGCCCCAAGGAACACAGAGACAACTTCGTTCTAGCTGTGTTCCCCTTTTGCCGTTGTGGTTGTTCTGGTTGCTCTTGTTGTGTTTTTTGTTTCTCTTGTTTTTGTTGTTCTTGTTTTTCCTTGTTGCTTTTGTTGTTTGCACTGCTGGCGCTGAGCTAAATGTAGTTCTAGCTGCACTCGTAATCAAGCAGACGAACAAGGAGGCAAGTGGAAAAGCAGAAAACAGCAACAAAAGCAGAAAACACACAGCAGAGAAACAAGAAACATAAACAAAAAAAACAGAGAAACAGAAAAAGAGAGAAGCAACAAAAACATAGAAACAAAAATAAATTGAGAAGCAAAAAGGGCAAAAGAAACAACACAGAAACAGAGAAACAAATTCAGCAGAAAAGCGGAGAAACAAAAAACAGAGAAGCGGAAAAACAGCACGATAGAGAGGAGGGAGGAATCAAAAAAAATGTAAACCAAAAAAAACCTAAATAAATGGCTCCCCGATTAGGATTTTTTGAAAATCACTTTGGTGATTTGAAGGTGAAGTCTTGGGTTTACGTTGGACTCCAACATGGAAATAGCTTACTCATCCTTAGGCTAAAGAAATGTCGGGGAATTTATCGCAGGGTTTTCCTTGGATTTTTTTCCTGTGCTTGATCCAGGCATCTGGAGGATCGGAAAGGAAAAGGTGCGAGACGCAAAACCTACATGAAGAGTGGCTGATGAGATGAGTCAACATTTCTCCTCCCCGATGTGCAGAGGGCAGCGTTTGCATGATGGTTGGCTCATCGTCGGCGCGCGTAAACCGAGAAACACAACGAATCGAGAAGTGCAACATCGCATTGCTCCATCCGACCGGGGACCCAAGAGTTGCGAGAATTTCAATTTTTTTTATTCCAATTATGGTACCGTTGGGCCAATCCGAAGTTGAGTTGTTTGTTTGGTTTGATGGTCAGCGTTCGAAATGGCGCGGACCGTCGTTGATTCAACATTACATGTGGGTTCACCACGCCAACATTTTTTATTGCAGAAAAAATCAGTGAACGTTTCCACACGTCGGTAAAGTTTTTATTTGGCTAAGAAGCACGGGTTGCTATAGAGACTTTTAATGTGTCTTTCGATCTAACGTTGGTTTGGTTTTGGGGCGGCAAATCTCAGGGGTCCATCATGTAAGATTGACATAGAGGGTGTTAATAGCAGCAACAGTGGCACAAAACATACAAATCGGAACCTAGCCGGACAACACAAAAGCAGACATATCATGACACCATGTTTTGTTTGGTTTCTCTTGGATCGACCCTCCCCTTCTTCATGAAATAAAATCATAAACTACGTACAAGCGCCCGACTCTACAATCTCTCTATATAGAAATATTTCCGGATTCACAGGGGAACCGTTCAGGAAGATTGGATGGAAAGTGTTTCAAAACTTTGTCCGGGCACCCCAAAGGAAAATGCACAAAAGTGCAAACCCAAACCTCAAGAACCCTGCTGCCAACTCTAATCCCAAAATGATCCGATGGTGCACGTTCTTTTTCGGGCAGAAGTTGCAGATTTCCCATCTTGTACATACGTGCTGCCACACAAATGCTCAAGTCAGTTATCGAATGGCCTTCCCACGGTTTGTTTGGTTGTTTCTGGGAGCATGTCGGGTTTCATTGAGTTCTGAAACAGGAATTCAGTATAATGTTCTATCATTTTATATTGAGGCACGGGGGGCAGAACGCATGAAATCATAGTAAAAAATTATATATATTTTTAAAAAACGGGAGCACTGGCTCCGCCGGCAATCTCACTGGTTTTGGTAAACTATCTATAAGAATGCTGTTGTTTGTATACGTTTTCACGGCTGTTAGGCATGCAACAAATTAATTTAAACATTATATGGGTTAAACATGATTAGAGCATGTCAATGGTCCAATAGCTGGGTAAAACCATATAGTCGCATACATGGATTGGACCGTCGGGATGGTCCAACAACTTGTCTAGATGGTTTCATGAATGCTCTAGCTTATCTAACGAGTTTTCCTTAGACCAAATTGGACCAAACTAGACCGAACTTTTCACGGCGCCTCACCAAACTTACACCAATTCAGTTAAACCATCTAGATCACCTAGGCCGTCTAGACCATTCGTTCGGCCGATTCGAACCATTTGAACCATTCGCTTAGCCACTTAGACTACGCGAAGGAAGTTTAGAAGTCAAACTTCCGACACTATGGACAGATGGAAAAGCAGAGGTGGGAAGAGTCAGGGAAGAGAAAAGAAGAAGAAAGAAGATCAGCAGAGAAGAGAAAGAGTCAGAAAAAAAAATGCAGGCGCACGAAAAGGTACAAAAGTCGCAAAACATTGTGTCTTTCCAATGGTTTGTGGCAAGTAAGCTCGCTAAAGCGGTGGGTGCGGAGCCATCTGGCCCGATGAAAAATGAAAAATTGCACGCCATTGTGGCGCGAAGCACGTTTGGAAGTGAAAACATTAAAAACACCTCCCGCCCGGAGCACTTTTGCCAGTTGACATGTCGAAAAAGTGAACGCCGTTGTGGCGCGAAGCACATTTGGAAGTCAAAATGTGCAAAACACCACATGTTCGGAGCACTTTTGGAAGTTGAGATGTTCAAAAAATGTTTCAGGTCAAAACGTGCAAAACACACCACGTTCGGAACACTTTTGGAAGTCGAGATATTCAAAAAGTGCACGGCGTTGTGGCGCGAAGCACATTTGGAAGTAAAAATGTGCAAAACACAGCAGTGTCGGACCACTTTTGGAAGTTGAGATCTTTTGAAAAAGTGAAGGGATTGTGGCGCAAAGCACTCTTGGAAGTAAACATGTTAAAGACACACCATTCTCAGACAATTTTTGAAATTTGAGATGTTGAAAAAGCGCACGCCGTTCTGGCGCGAAGCACGCTTCGACGCTTCGATGCCAAAATGTAAAAAAAAACACCATTCTCGAACCATTGCAACCACTCCAAAAAACACAACGACCACCACCGTTCGGTCCATCAGTGGGTTCGCTCCGTGACCCATGCATCACAGCAACTCACCTCTCTTATAGTGTCCTATCTTTGAAACCTTCCGCCACCGCCTTGCACGGTACTAGTGGTAAGACTATTAAAGGTATTTAAACCAGTCTCTAGGCCATTCAGACCACTCGTTTGACCATGTTAGACCATTTCGCGGTTTGGACAATTTGGTAGACAATTTTGATCAATTTAGATCCATTGACACCATGTTTCGGACAATTCGGTGTTTTGCTCGACCATACGACCATGTTGTAAACTAATCGACTCGCTATGAAACCATTCGACCTCAACTTAAACTGCAAAACAAACAGCGTCAGCTATGCGTTTTTCTTGAACCAGGGTTTCAACGATCGTACACACATTTTGTGTGAGAACATCCATGTGACTGTTCCACACGAAACTGAAAGCATATGTTCAAGTTTTTCGTTTTGTGCGTGTCATTTCTTGTGCAATGGCCATGCAAACATGTTCTCAGGTGTGAGCACTGAGGTCAAACTTTTGCACTCCTCCTTGGGTTCCCTTGCGCCAGTCTCCAAATTGCACCGCCCTTGCACACCTGGACACGCATCAATGCAAAACATCCATGCAAAAATCTTCAGGTTTGAGAGCTACAACTACAACTACACTACTTTACACTACGCTACACAACACTGGACGATACGACACTACAGCACACAACACTACACTACACGACACTACACTACAGTACGCTACACTTATTACACCACACCACCACTACAACTACAACTACAACTACAACTACACTACACTAGTTACACTACAACTACAACTCCACTAAACTACAACTACAACTACAACTGCACTACAACACACTACATCCAGCAGTTGTGGGTGAGGTGACCGTCTGTAGTGTGGTGTAATTAGTGTAGTGTAACGTAGCGTGGTGTAGTGTAGTGTAATGTAGTGCAACGTAGTGTAGCGCAATGTAGTGTAGTTGCATTCGTAGCTGTAGCTGCTGTAGTAATTCTAGTCGTGCTTTTAGTTGTAGTGTAATTAGTGTAGTGTAGTGCATATAATTAGCGTAGTGTAATATAGCGTAGTGTACTTGTTGTAGTTTTTGTGTAGTATAGGGCTTGTTGGAGTTGTAGTTGTCGTGTTGTCGTGTTGTCGTGTCGTCGTGTTGTCGTGCGGTTGTGTCGTGAACGTCCAAAAGTGGTCCGACTGTGGTGTGTTTTTAACATATTGACTTCAACATGTGTTTCGCGTTTTAAGCGCTGTCAACTTCCAAAAGTGCTCCGAGAATGGTGTGTTTTGTACAGTTTGATTCGAAAATGTGTTTCGCACCACAACGGCGTGCGTTTTTTTAACATCTCAACTTTCAAAAGTGCCTGGTATCGATCCGCGACCATCCTCCCCCCATTGGTTCTCTAGCGACCTGCCAGTGTTTCAAGCCTTTCACCCAACCTTTGGAACAGAGCACTTCTCTGACCTCTTGGAATTGGTTGAGCGCAATTCATTGCGTCCAGCAACAGCATGATACATGCATGGAATTCACTTGCATCTTGGAAGGCTTCCCTCAAAAGGCACGCCTTCAGTTCGTTTCTAAATATTTCATGGACTTGGGCCAAAGTTCCAACTGGAGCAGCAAAAGCGATTTCAGGGTCAAAGTGGTTCTTCACTTTCGTCACGCTCAGTGCCAGCAGAAGAGCTTGGGGCGGCTGCTGCTGTTGTGGCTGTATCAGCCGTATCTGTGGCTTCCCCAACTGCTACCCCACGGTTCTGGCGCGTGACAGTTGAGGGTTTTTGTTTTTGGGTTGGGTGGGGGTCAGTATTGACGTTCTTTAAGGATCTTACGGGGACCTACGGCGTTGAAGGTCTTGGTTTGGTTTGGCTTGGGATGAAGATCAGCGTTAACATTTTTGATAGCATATGTTACGTCTTTAAGTTTACGTTGGTGGTCTTGGTTTGGGTTTGGGTAAAGTTCAATATTACCAATCCTGATCCGGCGACTTACGTCGTGGTCAGTTCCGACGCTCTTGACAACGTCTTACGGTCGAAGGTCTTAGCTGGGGTTACGCTGGGCGTCAGTGCTTTGACGTGGTGGATAGGACGTCATGGAGTTTCAGTTGGGTTATTGTTTCTAGTGCTATGGGCACCCCTGGTTCTTCTTGCCGTGATTGTTGTTGAGCATGCTGCTCTGGAGGTGGACCTGGGGAATCGGATCCCCGGGAGAGGGGCCTGGAGTGGAGAAACAATATATACATAACCGCAACAAATTCCTGCACTTGCACCGCCCCCACCCCAATACTCAAGTAGTTCACCGCTACCTTTCACGATAAACCCCGCGTTCCATCAACAATTAGCAATTCCACGGTTTTTTCATTCATATCGCCGCGCGTCTTGGAGGCACATGGGCATTCAAGTTGAACCGAAAACTGCCCGCAAAATGTTGTTGGTGAGATACTGTGATACTGGTGGCGATGATAGTGATGCTGATGAAAATGATGATGATGATGATGGTGATGATGGTGATGGTGATGGTGATGATGATGATGGTGATGACAGTGATGGTGATGGTGATGATGATGATGATGAAGTTGCCGACGCACATGACGTTGCATGGGGTTACGAAATCGTGCGCAGCCAAATGATGAATGATCACATCGTTCTTTGGAATGCAGGAAAATATCCCCAGGGCACTCCGTCTCCCTGCAGGATACGGGTGAAGGATCAAAAAAAAATAAAAACGCATCAAAAAAAAAATATCCCCATAAGTATCAAAATAAAAATTGATTTGCATCAAAAAAAAAATTCCCCTGGACT
>Ga0126342_10019409_pt1 | contig 11552 bp, 9 predicted proteins | sample Cyp1metagenome_FD_92528 | JGI IMG/M metagenome (GOLD analysis project Ga0126342, IMG submission 92528) | Coral microbial communities from Lord Howe Island, Old Settlement Bay, Australia - Cyphastrea 1 metagenome | ecosystem: Host-associated > Invertebrates > Cnidaria > Coral ... | reverse complement strand
TGGTTCCCAGGTTGGGAACCGTAAGTTTCAAGGTCTGGGAACCGGCAGTTCCTTGCCATGGTAACCTTTGGTTCCCACGTTGGGAACCATCAGTTCCAACCTTTTCTATCTGGGGTCTATGCCTGTGTAATTACAAATATATTTTTAATAACCTTAATTAACAATCTGTACCTTTTCATAAAAATTGGGTACCCTCACTTGGGATGGATCCTGTTCCTGAAAATCTAACTTAGAAACTTCTCGGCGGAAATTTACCTAAAAACCCGTTCCGAGAAACCTTTCTTGGGAACCAATTTAGTGCCTTGCAAACCTGAAACTAAGACCTCAAACGTCAACTGTTTCAAATAACACTTTTTGAATTTGTAAATCGTAATACCTCTGCAGTTTTCAGGGTAACAACTGATACGTCAACAACTGTTACTCACTTGGTCTCATGCTCTCACTCTTTATCAATTACTTTCACTTGGTCTCGTCTTTTCTCACCTGCTCTCACTTACTCTCACTTGTTCTGACTTGCTCTCACTTGCTCTCACTCTTTATCAGCTACTTTCACTTGCTCTCCTCTTTTCTCACCTGCTCTCACTTACTCTCACTAAATCCAACTTCTTGAGACTTTGGAATGTTTTTCACCCGCGGCCTTGTGTCCGTCCAGACTAATGGCGTCCGATGTCCTGAAGCCTCTGGCAGACACTGGCAGCGGATCGCAGTAACCCAGGCATCCGAAGTGGGAGATCATATCCGCTGGCAACTGAGAAAGGTCAACCATTGTGGATCATTACAAAACCATTTGAAGTGATATTATATATAAGGTTTTGTTTCAAACCGATCCATTATCCAACCAGTGGCAAGTTCTTGCCGAGCCGAACCAGTGCTCGATTGCATGATAAGTCTTTACTGTCAGGTGGTTCTCTGCTGAGGATCGACCACAGGGCTATTCATCAGGGGCTCACAAAGATCAAAAGTTGTCCTGAGGGGTGGCCAGAGAACTGAAACGTACTGTGATGCCACTTGAGCTGTGTATGATGATTACGCGGCATCCCCACTTATAAGTTTGCTCCCTTGCCGTATGCTTCCACCAGGAGTTACTTTCTTTCCATGAAGTAAATATATCAATCATGCACCATCATTGGGCACAGTTACCCTGACATCAATCTGGGTGCTGAATATGGGCTCCGGGGCCATGAGCTCAGATGAACAAGCGAAGGCGAAGGGTGAGACCATGAAACAACCGTGAGCTTAGCTCTCGCCATTCCAGTACACGTGGGAGGGGAGGGCCAGCCAAGGCTGAAACGCTTTCCACCTCACAGTAACGACCATGAGATCCAGCTGCGCTAACTCCCGCAAGTGTTCGCTGGGGTGGCGACTTGGATAGTTTGCCATGAGCCACTGACATTATCGCGTGATACTACACACACCTACCAAAAGGACATAACAGCGATGTCATTTGGGTTCCACATGGGGGCTCAGCATGGTCGCCAGTCATGATTGTAACAAACGGATGCTCATGCCCTTGCAAGGGTTACATTAGGAGTTCGTAATGTTGCCGGTACCTCATTTGACAGGCGTGTGCGGTTCACTACCAAGCTTACCCCCTGCTGCTTGATTTACTTCTGGATTCTATCGGGGACTAACACGATCCCTACAAAACCAAACGAACAGAAAAATAGTCCTATCTTCGCTCGATGCACTCATTACTAGACGTTCGCATATGGGACGCTGAACCATCAATCATCAAGTAACCACTATACAATAGATCAACAATGGTACCAATCAGCAAGTAACCGCTATACAATAGATCAACAATGGTACCAATCAGTAATGCATATTAATTAGCGATGATTCATGCAACCACGAAACCGGGTATGTCTGCCTGCTTCGAATAGTACCCTCCAACCAATGCTTTTGAAGAAACTTGGACCGTCTCCTTCACTGGATCAGCCCCAAACGGTTTAAAGTTCCCAGCTGTAGTTGCATGTCCAGCTGAGAAACCACCAACCTCTGTATTGGTTTATATTAGATGCATTCTTTGTTTCCGTCTGAAAAGTTTTTGATTTAAACAGAACTGGCTACGCTAAAACCACCCGCAGATATGTCAGTGATCCCTTGTGGCTATCCTGCCCTCACCGCACTTGAGGCCAGCGGATTACATGGTTGAAATGGTCGGTGCTTCAGCCATGTCAATCAAATGAAGGTCTGCTGATTCTTGATTCATTTTGATGCAAGATTCATGGATTATCATTGGAAAATACCTACCCTCATAAAATACCCCAGATTTCCCAAAGTTATGGCCGAAATCACCAACGAAACTGAGCCCGCAGATGTTGTGAGCTCACCTCAATAGGTTTCCGCCCCCGGGCAATGGCTATCAACCTTTCAGCTTGGCACAGTAGGTCATCTCATAAGCTAAGCAGCATAGCAATCAGTGACCCCAAGAATCCAGTGAGGCATTGAGGGCTGCTCGTTTTCGACACGCATATAGTTCCTATAATGCGTAAACAGATCCCATATGATATTTACGCGCCTCCCGACTTGATTTTGGTAGATGCAATCATTCTAAAAAGTGATTGATCTTACGAGATGATATCAGTAATTGAAACGCTACCCGTTTCCTTTTTGGATAAAAGCAGTAGTAGGAGTAGTAGCAGTAATATTAGTAGCGGTAGCAGTGGTGCGGGATGACGCGGTCTTGTGTGCTTGGGGCCAACGCTCGGTTTCCAACCGAGTATGACGGCAAGGGCAATGGGCTAACGCGCCTTGGCGGACACATGCCGATAGCCGGCACGTGTGAAGCAATGTGCAACATGCCAAGGCAACGTCGAGCGGGGGGCTCTCAAATCATACGACCTGCTGCAATCGCATTTGCGTCGTGTGTGAATTTTGGTTCGTCTCATGTGTTGCTGTGTGCTCCTGTACCAAGCAGGCCAACGTGATGTCGTCTGTCACCTCGTTGGCCGGGGATGAAAGAAGACACGAGCACAGAGCAGTGTGCCATGTGCTCGGGCTGCGTCAAGTGGGATGCTAGTAGTCACCAAACTGCGTAATCACTTTCACTTTGGGCGCGTCGGCTTTGAAACAGCTGTTGCTTGCTTGTTTGTCTTTCCTCAATTGTGCGCGGCTGGTTCTTAGTGAAAGTGCAGCATGGTGCTCTCCGATCTTGGTTGCGGCAGTTGTGCCCAGGCTGCGTCAAGTGGGAGGCTAATTGTCACCAAACTGCATGCTCCCTTTAACTTTGGGCGCTCCACACACACACACACAACTTGGTCACACACACAATCTTTCACACACATAATTTTGTCACACACATCTTTCACACACAACTTTATCACACACAACTCTTCACATACAGCTTTTTAAGTTCTCGATCCTCGACGACCTCCTTCGTCTTTCCTTCCTTCCCCGTCCCGCTTCAACTTTTGTTTCTGCTCATTGGAAGAAATTGACTTGTGGGGTTGTCCGGTCCTTTAATTTATTTCCCCACATCTTTGTGTGGGGTTCTTGTTTTTGGTTCTGTATCCCGTCGTCCGCCGTCCGCCTCCCGTCGTTCTCTCGTCCTCTTGTCATCACACACAACTTGCTCACACACAACTTGTCCACACACAACTTGTCCACACACCACTTGTCATCACACAACTTGTCATCACACCACTTGTAATCCCACCACTTGTCATCACACCACTTGTCATCACACAACTTGTCATCACACCACTTGCTCACACATCACACCATCACAACAACTTGTCAACTTGTCCACACACAACTTGTCCACACACAAGCGTGGCAGGCGAGGCGCTTATGGCACTGGGTTGGCTCTGGTGGCGCGCTTGGTCAGCAGGCGGCGCCGTGACGCCGTGGCGTTTTGCGTGGCAGGCGTGGCGCTTTGTGACATCCACCTTCGCTTTGTGTGGCAGGTGTGGCACTTGACGGCATCTTGAAGGCCCGGCGTCAATACGTGGAGCACGCGTGTACACAAGCGGTAAAGGCCTTGCGTGTTGCGATGTGTGGAATTACTGTATGAGCTGCCCATGTCAGTATCACTTGGTCTGAAACTGCCGATGTGTTAACGTTACCGCCGTGCTTGGGAAGACCACCTAAGTCACACTGTCGGTCGCTGGTGCTATGGCGCTATGGCGCTAAGTCTGTTTTGCGGCACCCGTCAACGAAAGAACCCAAGTCATCTATGCGATCGATGAATCTATGGGCTGTGATGGCTGCAGTGATGAAATACCGAAACCGTGACCCCAAGCGTTTGCTTGACCTGAGAACTTGTCGCCTGCTTCGGTGATGAGGGATCGAAGAGCCAGAGCTAAGATTGGCGGAAAATTTTGGGAACTGCTGTGGCTGGTCAAGGTGTTGCACCTTCCGCTCTGAAATCAAAGGATGCAGCTCTTACAGCTCCTGCTTGAGCTTGTCAGCGCATTCAGACTTCCGTGGCGACGACCTTCCCGGCCTTAGGTAAACCATGCAAGGCCACCTAGAGCTTTAGCAGCTGAAGGCTAACACGTCAGAATATGATTTGCATAGGGGCTTGTACAATCTCTTTGCGTCAGAGCCTCAATGACTCTGCGGATCAACTTCAACAACCCTTTTTACCCCTCTGTCGGGAAACACTTGGGGGCCGATTGCAACAAAACATACGGCAGCACTGGTGGCTGTGAGTGACCACACAGTGCCATGCTGCAGTGGAATGACGTTGTTCTCTACCATCTAATTTTGCAATAAAGCAGTGTTGTCCCTTACTTGCCCTTGTCAACTTTTGTCCTTCAAAGTAAAGCGTGTTAGGATGCAAAACACAAGTCCTGGAAATTGTAACTCCGGCACCATGAGCACAAACCTCCCGGTTGCAGATGCTCCCGGAAAATTCCCACGTCACTGGCGCAGCCCTGCAATATCCTGCAACACCCGCACCAACCCCAACTCCAAGTCCATCTCAAGTTGCCCCTGTCAAAATCCCAACCCGTGTTCCAACACTAGTTTCGTCAAAACTTGGGTTCCTAACGCAGTGTGAAACTGTTGTGTTCGACAACCTTTAAACCATCCTGCTAGTGCCAAAAAGAGCCGAACGGTACCATATCGCGCCATATGGTGCCAAAAACCTTCCACTGGAATAACCCTCGATAAATTAAGAAGCATTGCAAAAAACTGGCTTCTTGGCCTTTGACATGAATTCGTTCAAGCAACTGTGAAAACAACAACCGAGCGCAGAAGATAACAGAAGTATCCTGTTCACGGCCGCGCCCCTGGCTGAAACCCCTTTGGGGAGCGTTCTGCGCAAGATTTGCATGGAGGACACATGGGCCGAACCAAACCGCAACCAACCCAGGATCCTTCGAGACCACCGTCAGAAAAAAGTAAGTCCGAAATCAACCTTGCACCAAACTCCTATGTCAGCAAAAAGCCAAGAGACCCAGTGCTTACCGCAATGGTTATGATTACATGCTGGCATGGAGCCATACTGAACATGATATTCTACGTGCAGAAACCCCGTTTCCGAAAGCTCCTACCTGTCCGGTTCCTGCAGGGTTGCGTCCTCCGCAAAATTTCTCTCATGACAAATATAACCATATAGCACAAGAAACACGAGAACCACTAAAAGCACGCAGAGATACAGAAGCACGAGACTCACGAGAACCACGAAGAGCACGGGAACGAAGAGCACGAGAACCACCAGAATCACCAAGAGCACGAGAAGCACGAGAAGCAGTAAACGCACGAGAACCACAAAGAACACAACCACAAAGAACACAACACGAGAAGCACAAAAAGCACAAGAACCACAAGACCATGAAAGACATGAGAACCAGGGCGAGCGCGAGAATCGTGAAGAACACGAGGACCGCGAGACCACGACGAGCATGAGAACCACGAGACGAATGAGAACCATGAGAAGCACAGGAGAACCTTGCACGAGAACCGCGAAGAGCGCGAGAACCACGAGCCCCGAGAGCCGCGAAGAGGATGCATGAACCGCAAAGGGGACAAGAAGCACGTCTCTTCATGTTTGTCTTTGGGAAACCTTTTGCGGGCGCCTATCCACAGCAGCCTCGCACAGGCAAGGCACGAGCTCAATGGAATCTGCGCAACCATCTGGACCTTGTGGACTTGGATCGTTCTCGGTGATCGATTCGACCTTGGCAGAAAGGTCTTCTGAATGTCAGGACGCCGTGGCTAAACCTGGCTAATTGCCTGACTTACCGAACTGTGTATGGTGGCACGGAAACAGCTTGTCAAATACCAAACAGAAACCGGTCGCATCTCATTGATTGAAGCGCATGATATATGAAAATACAACAGGGACCCAGTTCCAGTGATGTCCGTTGAATATGATCAAATTTGATCAGGTATGATAAGGAACTCTTTGACGCATGTCAGCGTTTTTCCTGTTGAGGTTCGGCTCTTGGGGCCTTACACAACATGTTACATGTTGCTACACCGTTTTCTGACTGCGCACAGCGACAGTCATTTCTAGTCTAAGCATTTACTTTTCCCGAATGCGTAGCAAGGGTTCCCGTTGTACTCTGGGGCTTGGGGGTTGAGGGTGTGTTCACTAGAGGCCGCCATTCGCAACCGTCCGCACGCTCCACATTCTACGCTCCACACTTCACACTTTACACGTCACATTTTAGACTTTACATGTCACACTTTACGCTGACACTCCGCCGTCTACACTTTACGCTTCACATTCCACACTCTAAACTTTACACTCCACATTCTACACTCTGCACTTTACACTCCGCGCATTACACTGTGTATGCTCGGCACTTTACACTCCGGAATCCCCACTTCACACCCACGCGCTACATTCCCCACTCAACACTCCACTGTCTTCACAGTCCATACTCTGCACTCCACCCCGTTCCACACGCCGCAGTCTACACCACTGGTATGATAACAGGGGAAGAATGTACAATACTGTTGAAATAACTTGTTTCATGAAAGTTTTTTACGTGGCTGCATCTCTATGTGTATCGGCATCTGTACCATTACCATATGTGTGCGCATTCGGGTTCGTGGGCCGCATCTTGTTTCAGTTGAATTTCAAGAAACATCGCTACATAGGTTGTTGGCGGCGCGCTGCATGTCTACACTTTGAGCATGCGAGCTGAATGTGCCACATGGGTCTGCAAAGACTTTAACCTTATTTTCTTTGCAGGTGGCCTGGCGATTTTTTGATTGCATAGTAAATCGATAAGCCCTACAAATAGACTCTCCTAGCTGCCGGAGTTCTCAAATTCACCTTTTTAGTGGCTAGATTAGTCTGTTGAATTTCGCGGTTCATCTTTGCTCAGCCTTGTTCATACCCTTGTCTATGCCCTGGCTGTGCGTCAAGATGCTGGACCTGCTTGATCCGATCCGTTCACATCGTTCTCAACAGGATGGGCGCCAACGGTGGCCACCTCTTCCGGCTCCACCTTTTCCAGCTCCGGCTGCTCAGCCTGCGCAACCTGAGAAGTTGGAAGAGTTGGAACTTGGAACTAATTTTATCGTATTATCATTTTGTCATAGTGTCTCCCTCTTCATTTATACCATGTTCATCTCTCTCTCGCCCTCTCTCTCCCTCTCTATCCCCTTCTTTCTTTCTTTCTTTCTTTCTTTCCATCTCTCTCTCTTTCTATCTCTCTACCTGTCTATCTACCTGCCTACCTACTTACCTATCTACCTACTCTTCCCTATCTACCTACTTTCTATCTATCTATCTATCTATCTGTCTATCTATCTATCTATCTCTCTATCGCGCGCTCCTCTCTCTCTCTCTATCTGTCTCTCTCTCTCTCTCTACTATCTATCTATCTATCTATCGATCTATCGATCTATCGATCTATCTATCTATCTATCTATCTGTCTAGCCATCTTTCTACCTGTCTATCTATCTACTTATCCACCTATCTATTTATCTATCTGGCTATCTGGCTATCTGGCTATCTATCTATCTATCTATCTATCCGTCTATCTGTCTACCAATCTATCTACCGGGCTACAAATTCGCCTATCGATCTATCGACGCATCTATCTATCTTCATATCTGTCTATCCCGATCTTGCTTTCTTCTCCATCCAATCATCATCTGCTGCCTTCGTCCAAGCTCACCACCCACCCTTTGATAACAATCGGACAGCTGAACATGTGGGGTCATCTGTTCCTTTAATTTCAGGAGACAATGCCACCTGGGTCAACATCCAAAGTTTTGAAACGTTTTTTGGTACACTTGTCTTGATAGATGACACCCGCAATTTCAGTGGCAAACTGTATGATCTAGGGCGCCTTTGCAAAACGAGCACCGAGGGGTAGAGACACCGACCGGCGTGATGATCCCAGCCGAACGCGTTCACTTTTGCCAATGGGGAAATAACATTTCGTCATCCAGAAACAAGCAAACGCGACTATCTGAAACTACAAAGAGCGTCTCTGTGTCCAAGTGTGTGTGTGTGTGTTACCCAAGCCCCTGCCCATGTCAAATCAGAGCCTCTTGTACGGACAGAAGGGATGCCGCGCTCCTGAGAAATTCCAGATTGTGCTTGGCTGTTGTCGGAAGCAGGAACTCAATGGAATTCGGTTTGACTCAGGAACGTGACAAACATTTAAGTCTATCCCCCAGCTTTGAAACTTTCTTCGCTGAACAAAGGGTTGGGCAAAGCAGCCAATGGCTGTAACTTGCATGTGTTGCAACGCAGCATCAAAGAACATTCAAACCGAAGCATGCGATGTTACAGGCCAAACTATATCATGCGATGGTTGCGCATTTTTTGTTCGAATCATGTCCGCTTTCCAAGCGGATGGAAATCAAGAATTGCGGCTGACAAAGCAGCTGACCGAGATTTGAACTATTTGTGCTGTGTATGCGGTTGGTTCTGCTTTCTCCCAAGCTTAACCAGGTCTAACTAGGTCCAACTAACTGTACGACGAACCGTTGCTGCGGCCGGAAGTCGCTTTCGGCTTCGTGGACGAGTTCGACGGGATGGTGATGCGCAAGGAGGCTTTCGTCCTCATCCCGGCTGGCAATTGTCCTCGGCTTTCAAACACATGCTCCTGATCAATGGATGAAGATTGCAATACAGGCAAGAAAACGGGGGGAATATGAGCATCGTGCATCTGACTGCCGGTTGTGATATATGCATCAAACAGTTGATGTACATCTTACGCGTTTGGGGTGTTGTGAAACATGTTGAAAATTTGGTCGTGGTCAAAATAAGCGCGGCCCTAAACTTTGATTTCCGATGTGACAGGTGTCCACAATGGGTGTCCACAACGGGCGTCTGCACTCTACTGTGGCATAGTGCCTTGAATGGACCATCTGACTGACTGCTTTGCGCATGAGGCCCCTCACTGCCACCACGGGGCCCGCTGGAAGCACAATATGGTTGATGAGCTGGATGGCATTTATGACAGCCTGCGGTGGGCGCAGGTTTGACTTGGAAATGCCCACCTACATGGCTGCTTCTGAACCCCTGAAGTTGTGAGCGGCTTTCTGCTTCCTGGGCTTGAAAAAATAACAGCTGTGTTCGCATATTGCAAGGAAAAACCCTTGCCCGACGAGGTTGTATCTACAAGTGAACCATCGGTTTGTTGCCGTGTTCTTATGTTCCGCCTGTTACTGTTGAGCAAGCTTAAACAAGGCCTGCGCAACAATGCAATGACTCCGGCATTAACAGCAGGCGGTTTTTTCCCGAATGCGTAGCAAGGGTTCCCGTTTCACTCTGGGGGCCTGGGGGTTGAGGGTGTGTTCGCTCGACGCTGCCGAACCGTTCGCAACCGTCCGCGTGAGGGCTATATCGCAGTGCCTATGGTACTGCAGAAGGGGTCACTTTTGGAAGTTTCACATGCGGCGTTGCTTCGTCTCGCGAGGCAGGCGTGGCGCTTAACGTGACATTCAGACGTGTTTTGTAACGTGTCGAAAATGGTTTTGTGTGGCAGGCGCAATACTTTTGCGACGTTTTTGCAAGATGCGTTGCAGTTTTCGTGGCAGGCGCAGCACTTTGGACGTGTCCATCGTCATTTGGCGTGGCAGGCGCAGCACTTTAGACGTGTCGTGTTGCGTGTTTTTTGCGAATCGCATTGGCAGGGCTGCGTCAAGTGGCGACAAGGTGCAGATTCCAAGGCAGGCGTAGCATTTTGTGAGATGTGCTGAAAATTGACGGAAGCCTGGCACGAAACATCGATTTTGAGGTAGCCAATTTAAAGGTTCGTAGGAAAACGTCGATTTTGAAGCTACAAAGTGTGAAAATTGGGGGAAGCCTCGCACGAAATGATCGTTTTGATGCTCCCACGTGTCTCGTCTGGAGTCTTTGGTTTTCCTGTGGCCTCGCCGTGTATATGGGGGAAGCTGCAAAACCTCTCCTTTTCGAAGGCTTCCAACTGTGAAAATTGGAGGAGGTCCCGCACGAAATGCTTGTTTTGCTGCTCCCACGTGTCTCGTCTCGAGTCGCTGGTTTTCCTGTGGCGTCGCCGTGTCTATGGGGGAAGCTGCAAAATCTCTCGTTTTCTAATGTTTCCAAGCAGGTTGTCATGTCGTTTTGCGTGGCAGGCGTAGCACTTTGTGACATTCAAACCTGTTTTATACCGTGTCGACAGTGTCAAAAATAGCGGGCGTCTCGCGCGAAATGCTCGTTTTGCTGCGCCCACGTGTCTCGTCTCGAGTCGCTGGTTTTTCTGTGGCGTCGCCGTGTCTATGGGGGAAGCTGCAAAACCTCTCCTTTTCGAAGGCGTCCAAGCAGGTTGTCATGTCATTTTGTGTGGCAAGCGTGGCCCTTTGTGACATTCCAACCTGTTTTGTACACTCCACATCCCACACTCCAGACTTTCCACTTTACACTGTGTACTCCTCCCTCCTCACTTCACACTCCGCACTTTACACTCCGCACTCCGTATTTTACACTCCGCACTCCACACTCTACACTTTCCACTCCACACTCCACACTCCACACTCCACACTTTACACTCTACACTTTACACTCTACACTCCACACTGTACATTTTACACTTTACACTCCTCACTCCTCACTTTTCACTCCACACTCCACACTCCACACTGTACACTCCACACTTTACACCCTACACTCCACACTTTACACTGTACACTCCACACTCTACACTCTACACTTTACACTCTACACTCCACACCTTACGCTCAACACTCTACACTCCACACTTTACATTTTACACTCCTCACTCCACACTTTGCACTCCGCACTCCACACTTTACACTCCACACTTTACACTCCTCACTCTACACTTTACACTCCTCGCTCCACACTCTACGCTTTACACTCTACACTTTACACTTTACACTCTACACTCCACACTTTACACTCCACACTTCGCACTCCACACTTTACACTCCACACTCCACACTTTACACTCCACACTCTACACTTTACACTCTACACTCCACACTTTACACTGTATACTCCTCCCTTCACCCTTGCCCCTCCACACTTTACAGTCCATACTGTACACTCTACACTTTACCCTCTACACTCCCCACTTTACCCTGTACACTCCTCACTCCACACTTCGCACTCCACACTTTACACTCCACACTCCTTACTTTACACCCC
>Ga0126342_10019408_pt1 | contig 11552 bp, 11 predicted proteins | sample Cyp1metagenome_FD_92528 | JGI IMG/M metagenome (GOLD analysis project Ga0126342, IMG submission 92528) | Coral microbial communities from Lord Howe Island, Old Settlement Bay, Australia - Cyphastrea 1 metagenome | ecosystem: Host-associated > Invertebrates > Cnidaria > Coral ... | reverse complement strand
TATATATATATATATATGCCAACATCAAGGGGGTATTTCTTGATGGGATCCATGGAGCACCATTAATCTAGCAGCACCGTTAGGACCCGTCATGGCGTTGATTGATGGAATGGGAAAGGATTCACCAGGCCACCAGCGAAAAAGAGCGCTTATTAAGGCGCGGTCGAAGTAACATGCGGTGATGGCTGATGGACCTCCCCACTGATTCAGTGGAATTCCCCTCCTGATTCACAGTCCATGCATTTCAAACCAGAGAAAAAGTCACATATGGCTGAAATATATGTCACGAAACTGAAATGCTGTGTGCTTTTTTTTAAAGGGGTGCTTTCGTCCGAAGCACCAATTCCAGTCAATATTTTTTCTAGCCATCTTTCAGCTAAGCATGATTATTGGCGACATGGCAGGTGCTGGGTAAATTTCATCTCGACCTCACTGCGACCGAGCCAGGAAAAATCATGGTTTATGTTAGGGGAATCATCAGGTTAGTGAAATATTATAATTTACCCAGATGTATGATAGTCATAGTTACATTTGGGTGATTTTTGGATGGATATAGGTACGCTGTTATATACACTTAAATACTATGAATTATTCTCCCAGGGGTTTTACGACGCCGGCAATCCTGACCAGGTGAGAAAATCCTACAGGGTATAGGTCCGTAGCACCGAGACCAAACCATAAATTGGACATTGATAAACAATGATCAGCATGTATATATATATACTTGATTACTTGGGCATACATATTATATAATATTATATATAATATGTATATAATATATATATATATATATTATAATATATATATATATAATGATCTGCCATGAACAATTTTGTTTCCAGTCATGATTAAAGGCCTAAAGAATGTGACACAGCTCCATTTTTACGTCTGGAAAGTGCCCTCCTACCCACCAACATCTCCCCCGTTTCCACCTCAGCGCATGATAATCCGGGCGTTCCTTCGTGAAAGCCATGGCGACCCATAAAATTGGAATTCCACCAGCAAAATGTGATATTTTATGATATACTGGTTGGTGGTTTTAACCATATTGAAAAATATTAGTCAATGGGAAGGATATTATCCCATATATTATGGAACATAAAAAATGTTTGAAACCACCAACCAGATGATATATGGCTATAGCCAACAAGATCGATTACTGTAGATTTAAGATTTGACAAATGGGAATCTCATTGGTTTTATGAACAACATCAATTGGGGGAGTAAAATCATCCATTTTCAATGCAGTGGGACATCAGGTGCCCTCCTTTTTACAGGATCCTGTTGGTTTTTTTGGAGATCTGATGCAGTTGAATGGCTTTGTGAAGCAACTTGCAACTGCATGGCCTCACTTGAAATACCTCATTGGCCATATCCTCTGGTAAACATACCAAAAACTATGGAGAAAATCACCATTTTCATTTTCTAGCTGTTTTTTTTTCCACTATCAATGGCCATTTTCAATAGCTTTTTGTATGTAGATCCCAGGCCGGGTAATTGCCCCTGACGGCCCTGAACACTACGACTTTCGCGTCACGTCACGTCACGTCACTGGGATCACTGGGAACATCCCAAGTAGGGTATTTGGTGATCAGAAAAACATGAAATAAAACATGAATCTGAAACGCAAAAGTACATGATAGATAACTATAATATACAAAAACAAATACAATTAAACATACAATATATATGTAATATATATTATATATAAATGTGTCTCTATATAAGGCCAAGTGATAGTAATTATAACTCACCTCATTAAATAGCTGCTATCAAAAACGGCCTTTTTTCAAATAGCGGATGTTTAACCGCATCTTTCCAGTGAGCTAAGCTGCTGTGAAGTCAAGGCCGCGGGTCTTCTGTAAGTACACCTTAAAGGCCTCGCTTGGACGGAGATTTTTTGCCGAATCATGGGGATACGCCATGGTGAGAAATGGAGGCTTTAGCGAAGTTAATCGCAGGGTGGATCTGTCCATGGCGAACTGTTAAAATAATCAGAGGGTATATATAATATAATATATAATATATAATATACAATATATAATATATTATATATGGGGGTGAACAACAACTGGAATCATAAGTGGAGGCTAGTTCAGCCCAGTTATAACTTGGACAAGCAGCCGGAACCTGGGGATATAACATGATATAACTTCTATATGATATATAATGGCGATTTAAGCCGCAAGAATAAAAATGGCTAGTGGGCTTAACGTCTCCCAGCTATCAGGGTGATCGTCCAGTTATTTCGCTGTCGTGATCACAAATAGGTGAACCACGTTAGATTCCCCTGACCGTCAATCCATTGATAAATGGGATAACTTACTTGAGGATTACCATCTGGTTATTTAACATAGCCATGGAAAATCACCATTTTTAATAGGTAAACCATCTATTTCTATGGGTCATTTTCCATGGCTATGTTAAATAACCACAGGATTATATAGTAGAGAGATGAAATCACAAATAGGAAGGAAAACTAACTTCTGAGACCAGTACGTTTCATTAGGAAGCAAATGTCAATCCTACCCTACTCAGAAGTTTAGATTCTGATTGGAAAAGTGGGGGCGTCTTTCTGAATACGAACATATACCAACTACTTTCAATTCTTCGGTGCGAATTTCACCATATATTTCCGCACACTTCAAGTTAAACAAAAATCTATCTACTTCAGGATCACTACATCATACACATGTATTTCCAACATCTGGATCTGGAATCATCTGGATGCATTATCTTCTTGGTCGTCATCCCATTACATCCGCATTTTTCAGTCACCAGCATGTGTCTTAAGGTCAACTCTACATTGTATCCTCATACCATCATGATGATCATGTTTGTTGGTCAAATAACCAACAAAATATACCATGAATGGATACCATTTTTCTATCCTACTATCATATCCCGTTCATGATATTAATACTCTTACTATATGATTATAAGTGATGTATTTACAATAAAGGGTATGGCCAAAAAAAAGATGTGGATCGTAGTGGTGATCCGGACGTATGGAACGAGTGAGTATGTATAAGAAGTTCGATCTGGACCTACTTATATAAAAGGTATACTAAAGTGGCCTGTTTCCAGTACAACTTGTCATTTTCGGCTATGGATCAAGGGTATGGATTGGGGCCTCACATTTTGAGCCGCGGCCACATATATCTCACACATGCATGCTGCATGAGCACACAAATATGTCAATCATGCACCTAGTTGGGTACACTCTCTCCACCCCAGGACTTGTCCTGGACCCGTGGATTTCCACAAGATCTGTGTCTTCGGAACCTCGGGATACTCGGCACAAAGCTCTTCAAGAGGTGTTTGTTCCTGCGGATCAATTGGGGAAAATATGGGAAAATGACGATCTTCTTACAGACGTATTCTTACCATCAAATTGGGGAAAATGATGAATAGTTTAGTCTCAAATTTGGGGAAGTGATTATTTTCACACATGGTGAAAATGATACGGTCTGAGATTTTGGGGTGCTTGATTTGTGGGCAAACACAAATCTGGAACGAGTATGGAGAAGGGGGTGAACCCGAAAGTTCAATATCTCCGGCCCATCAATGATCAAAATGGGCAAGAATTGTGAGACCAGTTGGGGAATGGGGTTGCCCAGAATGAGGTAATATATATATATATATATATATCATGGTATATCATGTCATGGTATATCCCATGTTGCTGCAATGTATTTTCTATGAAGGAAATGATGATAAGATATGATAAGACAGTGCCCTTGTTGACAAACCTCAAATCTTGAAAAGGAAGCACGAAGCGTATGACCCTGAGGTTTTCATCAAGAAAAACAGCGGCTAGTGTCAGCAACAATTCAATAAACTGGTTGTTGGCTTCAACCCACTGAAAAATAAATATTGGCCATTGGCGATCATCATCCCACATATGGTTTGAAACCACCAATGAGACAAATGAATACATCATAGGTATAGGCAAATGTCCAGACCAGGGGACACAATTAGGATTTCATCAACAAGACCCGTGGCTGAGTTTCAACAGAACTGGTGTCGTAATAGGGTTCTCATTGGATCTCATTGGAGCATCATATACCTTTTAAACAAATGGCCAAGGTCTTTGCAGCACATTCACCAACCATTCACCAAATTTGACTGAGAAACATAAAGCTTTGTTGGTCAGTGTCCCTAAACTGGGAGACTTTCAACTTTCAACATGACCTTCCGTTCCACATGGAGAAAAAAAACATTGCTTAGTAGGTGATGCGGCCGGGGGGCATGTACACATTGGTGTGGGCTCCGCAATAAATGCACCATCCCCAATTTGCATCCATTTGCGATTTATGACATTGGGTAATTATACCACTTGTACAACCCTAATTGCCGAGGATTGAATTGTGATAGCCCCCACTGGTTGATATGTGGGCTAAGTTTATAAAGCATTGCAGATCCCACAGAATACAACCCATGAGCCCATGCCGGCACTTCACTTGGGTCCTTCTTCTCCCGAATCTTTCGGTACTTCTCTTCCTGCCCAGGCGAGACTTTTTGGCAGGGCCAAAGGAGTTGCAGCAGGATGATGTTTGAAGAGTCATTAGGATGATGCTTGAGCGAGGATTTGCCAATCGCAAAATCCACCCTCCATCTCCGTTTGTTAATGTTTTCTATTTATATATAACCCGTTGGAAGAACCATGCGTGATGTTTTTTTACCCACCACTTGTCATTGTTCAATGCTCATTTTTGGTGGTTTAACCATCAGATGCGGCAGACCACCACCGTCTTATTGCTTTATCGCTATTGGAACCCTTGGAACTCCAACGTTTTCCACATTTGAACTGGTGAAGAAAAACAAAAAAACGAAACACACAGAGAAACATGGTTATTGAATCTCTCATTTGGCTGATTTGGGAAGTCTATCAGCTATTTCCAAGTTTCAATTTCCTCAAGCACTCTGCACTGAAACTCACAAATGGCTGGTCAAACCAGGAACACATGTTCAGTTCATCTCAAATCAAGTTAGCAATTGAGGTACTAATTGTTAATTGTTCTATCGTTTTCCGTGATTTTCAACACATATTCAAGGATGAGACCTCTCAGGTGAAGGTTCCTGGTTGGACCTTTGAGATCTTTTCTCACAGTGTTTGGCTCTAAATTGCCAGGTTTGAGAACAAAGTTTCTAAGTGTAGTCCTTAGTTAATGCGATGGAAATTCAGATCCGGATCGTTATCTATGTTTACCAGATCCTTATTTATCATCATTTAAGTTGTTTTATTATAATTTAAAGTTATTACTGTCATATTCCCATGGATTGACATGAGTTGATCAAAATAACGGACCAAATTAACATTCACTAGCTAATCAAACTAATCAACTATCGGACATATATATATATATACAGTACATATATTATCATATATTATTCCATTATGTGGCAAAATTATCTAAATTCCATTATGGAATAGATGGTAAAATGATAAATTGTGCTGATGATTTTTCATATCCAGATCCAAATCTCTTCATCTCGCCTGTGTCTTGGCTTGAAGCCCCGACCAAGGCAAAGTGCCCCGCAGGAAGCACCTGGGATTCAGAGGGATTCATGGAGGAGTTCACCTTTTTTTTTTTTGGGGAACAGGAATTTCATGGGATGTAGGTAAACATGGGGTTTGTAGTTAATTTAGAGTTGATTAAGTTTTTAAGTTGATTGTAATGGAATATCTATCGGAAAAATCTTAAATAGGGATATTAATGGAGATAGTAATGGGGATATATTTCACCAACAATATGTTAGCAATTACAAGGTGTTGCCGCAGTTGGTGTTGCCCCAGTTCGTTTGCGAAGTCAGTTTATTTCACTAGGCTACTGCGCGTAAAGATGGCATATATATATGTATACATATATATATGTATACATATATACATATATATATATGTATATATATATATACATATATATATATACATATATATATATATATACATATATATATACATATCGAGATAGTCGGGGATATAAAACAATAAAACAATAAACAGCTGGGGGGGCACCACCTTGTACTGAATATCACAGCAATATTTTTGTGGGAACATTTTTTTGTTTTGAATCATCGTGATTCACTAACCCATTATATATATAACATATATTTTTTGATCCAGCAGCTGAGAAGATCTCGTGCCGAGTCATGCAAAGCTGAAAGCTACACTGGTTGGTAGTCGGGTAGCCTTGTGCTGCGTTCCATGCGAGCACCCAGTGTAGCCAATTCCTGGCCATAAGTCGCATGCTGTACGGCCAATAAGATGATCTGTAGGCTTCACCGCCTTGGGATCACTACAATCATCGGTGAACCATATCGCCATTGATGGATGGTCGCGCGGGCGAACAAGGAAAAAGGGGGCCTCATCAACAAGTTGACAGCCGTTCTCCAAATTGAAGGCTTAAAATCCTCAAAGGGTACAACCGGGTGTTCAAGGATTACAGCGCCCCGGTGAAGTGCAACTACGGTGGCTAGCCATAAACCTTTCAAGAACAAAACATTCCCGACGCTCACTTGTTGAAGCTCCTTGGTCGTGAGCTCCAAGATGCCCCAAAGGTATAGCGCCAGTCGGACGGGGCGTGGTCCACGTCGTTGAGAACCATCAGGATGTAGAAATTGGGCAAATCTCGCAGAACTCCACGTCTCACATGGGGTCCAAGAAGTAAGCCGCAAATGCGCTGTTGTTGGGCGGCACCGAGATTCATAGATTATGGATTTCATTAATGCTTTGAAGTCATGGAATATATGTATACCGGCAGTTTATGTTTTTTTTTTGTCCCCCGCTATTCGGACGATTTAAATTTGCGCCATGTCATGCTTGCTGGGATCTTATTTTTGTGTCTTCTGTGGGGATTACCGAGGTTTAATCTGGTTTGTAGTTTCAACCAATCCATTCTTGTACAGGATCATCATCCCAACTTGAAGAAAAACCAACTATTTGCTTGTAACCTAACCCATAGGATCCATGTATGGTATATTGGTATATATACTAACATTGGGGGTGTATTGATGGTAAATGTTACCATATATGGCATACATGGATCCTATGGGTAATGATGTCACTATTCTTGTCGGCGACTTTACTGTTGGTCATCGGAATTATTGTTACTAGAATCAGCAAATGAAGTGACATATTTATCCATAATGTGGGGTACTGCTAACACATGGTATATGGTTGGAAAGGCCAGAACACAGGGACAATTGTGGCTCATGCAGACAAGGCATGTAAGGGTTCCAAAATCAAGAATCATCATTTCTGAGTTCCTCTCCCATTCTTGCAGCTTGGGTCCTTCATAAACAAAATGGAACTACAAGCGCGTTATCCCCATTGTTCATCCCCTTTTGCACCTTGAATCCCCCTAAATCTCCGAGACTTATGAGAAACGAGGCACATCAGCATGTGGCCAATTGCCTCGGACGGCAACATCAGCGGGATGCGGCTCGAGGATCATCCCTCTTAGTGGTGAATAAGCCTGGTTAGCGAGTCACCAATTCATGGGTCTTCCCATTTACAATGGGTTATCACTATGCTTCCCAAACCTTCAAATACTAAATGGGATGATCCTCCGTATACATAATTGCATAGGATAGAGTCCAAGTGTCCAAGTACTAATCAGGATTCTGAGCCAAGTACTCACTATATATATATACATAAATATATATATAATTATATATATAATTATATATATAGGGATAGAAACAACATGCAGATCATGAATGGTGCAAATCCAGTTTGAAAAATAAATTTGTATAGAATGGTTGGTTTGATACCTCCCGACACGATTCCACATTGAATCCCATCTTTGTTGCTTTTATCCCTATCATATAGTCTTGGAAAAACCACATGTCGTATTGGTGTTGTATCCCCGTTATATCTCCCGGTTTGATGTTCAACTCATTGATATACCAGTTATAAGTTGGTTTATGATTAACCCCATGTATCTCTAGATATATCCACCATAGACCCTGGGTAGTTATAAAACAACTTAGCTATCAAAGGACTCCAGCGTGTAGCCATATTCCCATTTTGATTGGTTTTCTTGACCTCAAACCTCCCGCGCATGCTGCGGCGCCTCTAAGTCATCTCGGCGACTCTGTTCGATGCCTCAAACCACCAACATGGCCGGCGAAAAGGAGATGGTTGATACAGATATGTTTACCCTCTGGTAACTTAAAATAACTTGCAGTAACTTTGAAATGGGTAAATGATCTATACATGGGCCAATCTTCATAGCTGTGTTCAATTGCTGGTACTAGAGGGTATATGATCTACATATGCGTAAAATGTCTGGGACACATGCTGATACTTTTTACCAGGAAATGATGAGACACATCCAATCAAAACTTATCACATCATCTACAAGTGGTGGCATTGTCATCCAAGAAAATTGGAGATTTCATATGACCAGATATAATTTCAAATCAACAAGGAAATAACTAGAGTAAGTGAGTCAGTTGCCATCCATAAGCCTTCACTCAAAAGCTCCGCAGCCACTGACGCAGCAAAGCTTCGCCTCTTCATTTAATTTCGTCAAAAACAAAATATCAAGTTCCCAGGCTTCATGTGGCTTTATCGTCATTTTCCTCACTTCTGGACAAACCTCCTATGCATATATATATATAAATAGATAATCACATATTATATATATACTGTATGCCCATAAAATGGTTGGTTTTGTACCGCATATGTGTGGTTAAATCCTCAGTGGGGGAATACCCCTCGTACGAGATGAAATTTTCGATGTCTTCATGCCTCCACTTAGATACTCTGCCAGAAAAGCAGTGGCATGTTGCGTAGTGGCATAGTCATTGTATATCGAACCATGAACCAATTTCACCTACCATGAACCATCGTCATATTATCTGCTTAAATCCTGTTTGGGTCAAAATCCCACTTTTATTGATCAAGTAAGTATAAAAACACATGCTGGGTGTTGGATAGGTAGCAATTCCTTGAAATATCTAAAACACCTGCAGTTGGATTGCATTTCCAGTTTTTTGTCCAGTTCTTGCTGCAAATCCACTGAAATCCATCGCCAACAAAACCAAGCCCGGCTTATTACCTACTAATCAGGTTTATGCAGTGGATCAGGTTTTCTATATAATTCCATGGCCAATCGTAGACACCCTAATAATCATTTAAAGGTTTTATTTGTCAGCTGGTTTGGATATTTTTCTATTCAAATTTTAGGCAACAAAAACAATTAACGAAACTACAGGAGCCCCACCCCAATCGTGCTTGTTGGTTTAAATTACCCCATTGAACTAGTTCATACTAGTTCGATATATCCGTAAAATCAACACCAGTGGCCAGTGAACCTCGCGAAAATCGACATTTACATTTGTTAGTTTATAAGTCCCTCTAAACATATAGTATATTAGATATATCAAACCCAGTGTAGCTAGGTAAAGAAACCAACTCCCATCTAACATTGTCCGTAGATACTGTATATCATGATATATCCACTTGATATCCGCCAGAATTCTCAGTCTCTAGTTTTCAGTAAACCAACTTAGCTAACCTTCATCAACTATACATAATTCCCCTATATTAATTTAGTTGGTAAAGTCAACATTTCCATTGCCCGGTGCGGTCCGGTCCGGACCTCGATGGGCGTTGATGGAGGCGTAACGTGCTGTACCAGTGAGGCTGAGATTGGTCCTGGAGGGAACACACAAAAACAAAAGGAAACCTAAGGACTAGTGATAGTAGGAATCTCAGGAATAGTAGGAATGATAAGGATTCCAGTTATGATATTCCAATTCCTATGCCAAAAACCAACAAAAAAAGGAACATTACCATATGAATAGGGGTCGGATGGTGGTTTTGCCACTCAAACTATACTTACTGCACACACGGACTCTCAAACAGTTAACTTACAGTAATCAAAACAATGGTGTTGTCTCTTGAATTCTCAATACTGGGTAGTAACCGCAAAAATATATAGAAATATCATAGTTATAGGGGATCATAATCCAGTTACCAAGCATTTACTAACTTTCAGGATCATCCAATTGAGGATGGTTAGAACCTCAAACATAGTTTGGAGTCCGTTCAACTTTGACCGGGTGATGTTCAGGACATTTTTTTTCTGGTGCAAACACAACAAAATCAAAGTGCATGTTGTTTTTTTCCACAAAAGGATGACATGATATTAGTTAGTACATGTTCACGTAAATCTCCTCCCATTAGCGTTCAATGAGAAAACACATGGACTTCAACAATAAAAACAGCAAACCGGGGCTATCCTGAAATTGGAGTACCAAATCCATATGATGTAAGCATTGTAGGGAAAAAATGAACAAATAAGTAAGGCAGTAAGGCTACATCAGCCATGGAGGAGTTCATGTTCAATGAGTGGTCGGGTTAGGGAAATCATTCCAAAATAGTACACGTAAAATGGAAATCATTCCATTCATGTTTGTTCTTGATATATCGTTTGTTTTTTCCATAAACCAGCAGTTCATGTATATATATACATATATATATATAATACACTAAAATACCTCCCAATCAATACCTTGTTTTTTCTTTTGCATCGTGGAACATAATCCAGTCCCCTATCTGAACATCTCTACAGCAATATATGGCTGGCCCCGGGTTGGGTAATCCCAGCATCACTGTACCACCCTGGTGATCGTAAGTCCCTTCAGGATGATCTTACATATTATATACAATTTATAATATATATATATATGTAAATATAAATATATGCATAGAAACATGCAGTATATTAAATATTAAATATAAATAAAAATATGTATGCATATTATGATACAACATCATATATATATATATATATATATATACAAGTGTTTATATTATATCATATCATATCATATTATCTCATGATATTCATGTTACATCATATTATGATATATATTGTATTAACTATTAAATTATATTATATTAAATGAAATTATATTATATCATAATCAACATATATTAAATCAGGCTAAATTATCCAAACAATATATTAAATTATATAAAATTATATTGAATCTTAAATACACTATATTAAATAATGTTAAATTAAAACGTATTGAAATAAGTTATATTGAATTAACGTATATCATTAAATCAATACATATATATATATATATAAGTTTGAATAAATTATACTGTACTATATTGTGTCAAATTATATTCTATTCTATTATATTTCATTTTATTAAACAATATATTATAACACATTATATTTCATTATTTTATTGTATTTTAAACTATTCAAAGTTTAGTATGAGTTTACATAAGTTTATGTTTTATACACTTATACTATATTATGAATTATATACATTCTATATAGTGAAATATTTTATTATATTATAGTAAATCATATGAGATCAAACTATAATATTATTTATATACTATACACATCATACACGTGTGTATATATATATACACGTATAATACATGTGTAACTTATTAACTTTCGTGAGTGAAGAATCTGCAACTTTCAGAAAAATAAGAAAAAATAAGTGTGCACAAGTGTGCCCTCAGTAGTTTATGTGTTTTGGGACACCTAATGACGCAAATCAGTGCAGTT
>Ga0126342_10019407_pt1 | contig 11553 bp, 9 predicted proteins | sample Cyp1metagenome_FD_92528 | JGI IMG/M metagenome (GOLD analysis project Ga0126342, IMG submission 92528) | Coral microbial communities from Lord Howe Island, Old Settlement Bay, Australia - Cyphastrea 1 metagenome | ecosystem: Host-associated > Invertebrates > Cnidaria > Coral ... | reverse complement strand
TATATATATATATATCCATAATACATGATAGATACTATAAATGCAACTGGAAAAGTAATGGTGATTTACCCTCTGGTACTGCCTGTCCCGCCCCCTTTAAAGGGGGTCGGCGGCACCAGGGCGCTAGCCCATTCTATACAGGAACCCCCTTTTTTCACGGGGGAAATCACTGAAGGCAGTTGATAAGATGTGATACCCTCCTGTAAACGTTTACAGTTTGCTATCGAACATCCATCATTTTTAATAGGTTAATCAACTATAAATAAATGGCGATTTTCAATAGCAAAGTGTAACATTCATTACCAGAGGGTAGCTGGGAGATGGTGGGGAATATGGAAACTGCAGAATCTGAAGTCTTACATGTCTTACATCTTTCTTTTTGGATGGTCATTTTTATATGGTGAGGTTTTGGGATGAGTTCTTGCCAAAACAGATGTGGTTGGAGTATCTGCCAAAACATGCAAAATAGACTTTCAATAGCCTGTGGTTCCAATGTACTATTGGCAAGCAAGGCTCTGCGAGAAGCAGGTCCGCTATTACAACATCACTCGAATCGCAAAGAGCTCCCTTGGTTGAATTTGTGAGGCCGTTCTGGTGCCTACAACATGTGACCATTCCCCGTGGATTTGCCAGTCACCAAAGATGAATACACAATCAACACTTACTCCGTGTGACTATGTAGTAGTCCCTCATCCTGCTGATTCTACGATTCACAAGAAATGCTCGAACTACAATGTGCTTGGTTGGTCAAATCACACTTTCACTAGGCTCTATCCATTTTTAGCCTGATGATCCTACAATGTGGGGCCCCAGTTCGATAGCGTTCAGTTGGTGCAAATAACTCCAATTTCACTATGGTTTATGGTACGCAAATAACTATAGTTACTGGGGCTTATAAACCAACAAACATCACTGGGGGGCCCCACATTGTACAATGTTTCATCATTCTTTGCTGCCCACTTGGTTTCCATCCCCATCTGGGTGTCGGATCGCCTGAACGGCATCGACGGCCCCCACAGTGGGTAGCAACAAATCTGCGGCCACCAGCCGTGCGTGTGCCAAAGCCTGGGGACGTCGGAAATTCGCCAAATTTCGACGGTAGATGCATAATACATAATTATATACTACACATACGTATATATATATAATATTTATCTATCTATATGTATCTTAATATATCTAAATAAATAAATACATAATGAATTATATATATATATTTACATAAGAATATGACGGGAGAAATAACTGTTGTAATGGTACATATATAGCCACTACGGCTCTGCAATCAGGTGGACAACTTCTGTCCAAAACATGTCGATGGGCTGCGATCTGGTGAAGAACCGACAAGTTATTGGGGAAGTGAATGACAAACAAAACATAAGAATGCAATACCCTCTGGTAAACAAACATAGCTATTGAACATGGCCATAGAAATAGTGGATTTTCCCATTGATAGCATGGTGGTTTCCATGGTTTTCTGTATGTTTACCAGAGGGCAATACAACTCCAAATTCAGGATTGCCGGGCTGTAATTAACTGCCAGTAATCCTTCCCTTGGGATTATAGCTTTAGTTTATAAATTGTAGGAGGCCGCCTCTATCCTGCTCAAGGAACAGACTCTTCGGCCAGTTGGTAGCTCTTCAGCACTTCCTGACGATGATTGAGCAGCGCGTTTGAAACCAAAGGGAAACGTCTGAAACTGCATGGTTGGTCAATGGCGATATGCAATATGATAATCCCAAATATATCGGGTAGTATGATCAGCTAGGCTATAGCTATCAACCAGCTGTATTTTTCTTGACTGCTCGGACTTGGAGGCAGGATGCATGAGCTTTCCTCCATGGTGGACCAATCATGTCCTTTTGAAAAAAAAAGAGGGGTTGGTATATCCTCCGGTATTCAAACATGGCTTGCAGGAGAACCCACCATTTATAGATGATTTTCCTAGCTATAAACCTCCACCTAGTTCGGGGATTGCCCAGCCACGTTTGATGACACTGGAGGGTACCATTTATCATCATTTACCTCACTGATTGCGACTGGTGATAACTGGTGGTAGGGATCGATGACTCAGAGGCGTCATCACTCAGCCAATGGTCCGCATGGTAAGGCCTTTTGCTTTCCGCGAATGACGAAAAATGACCCAAAAGGGGTGCTGCCGATACCAAATATGCCAACCCTGAACGTTACATGAAGCTGAAAGCTGCAGTGTCCAAGATCATTTGATATGGCCATACTGCTTGCTGCAAATGACACTTCAACACTGGAGCAGTTTCCACGGTTTGCAACCTAAGTACACCCAAAGACCCAAAAACCAACCAGTATCCAAAGAGTTATGGAAACCACCAAAAAAGCACAAGAAGTGTAAATCTAATGACACCAGCAACCCATTTCTCATGATTTATTGGCAAACATCACCATTTTTCTATGTTAAAATCAGTGATTCACTGGCAACATCCACATCTTTCATGTTTAATTCCCAATATTTTCCTGGTAAAATTCCACACTCTTTCATGGTTAAATCCATGATCAAAATCTCCATTTTTCATGAGTCAAATCCACAGTTCAAAGGGATTGCCAGCCAGTTGCCATGTTGCCATGGCCTTCCCAAGTTCCTCACCTGAAAGCGATAGATGTAGACCATGGCGAACAAGACGCCGCAGGCGCAGGCCGTCCACAAACCAACGAAGACGGAGACGGGGATGACACCACTGCGATTCAGATCCCAATGACCTCGACGGATGCTGAGATGCTGAGATGCTGATGCGATACCTCCCCTGATGTTATTTGACATGGAAGGTTGTAATATAGTCATTGATATATATATATACTCATATATATAATCATATATATTTAATTATATATATATAATTAAATATATATGATTATATATATATATGATTATGTATATATATATGATTATATATAGTTAATTAATTAATTATATATATATATGTAGATACATATATATATATGTATTGATATAGCAAGATGACCTGTTAAGGTAGAAATAAAAACTGCGAGAGTTTTTTGATAACACTGCAGGTCATCACTTGGTTCGTTGGACTGCACCATCCTCTGTGGGTATTTTGCTTGCCTGCCTCATGTCAATTCTTTACCCCTCATTCAATGGTGATTCAATGGTGATTTAATGGGATATATGATGGGATGTATGATGGTATAGCCTCTGGTAATTTATTACATAGCTATTGAACATGGCCCAGTCGAAATAGTGGATTTACCCATTGATAGCATGGTGATTTTCCAGTTCGCAAAATGTAAACGTTTACCAGAGGGTACATTGATTGATTGGTGGAAAAATACAACTCCCAAACATATGGCCCAAATCTGAAAATATTATCCCAAAATGCCATGGTTTATCATCATTTTCCCTATTCCTATAGCCATTTGGGGGTACCATGTCCAGATTGGGATCATGCCATCCACTGCCATCGGATACACAGCCCATAATTGTTGCTTACATATTCTCCATCCAATCCAAGTTTTCGGTGATCACCCAAATCCGTAAGCTTATTTCACCATACTTACAAATCCATTTATGGAAATCACCCAAATCCAAATCCAAGTTTTCCCCATTCATAGCCACCATCCAACCATCTATGGTGATTTCCATAGATGTCCCAGCTGGATGATGAAAAAACTGGATCCTCTAAAGATTCATGGGGAAAAACCACCATGACTCAACGGAAACCTCCATGTAATGTACAGTTTTTTATGGGATCTTATGGGATTTAATGGGATTTATTAGGATATATGATGGTATACCTTCTGGTAAACGTTTACATTTTGCGAACTGGAAAATCACCATGCTATCAATGGGTAAATCCACTATTTCGACTGGGCCATTTTCAATAGCAACCTGTAACAAATTACCAGAGGGTATACCATCATATATCCCATTAAATCCTATTAAATCTCATTTTCAGTTTCCCCATGAAAACCACCAATTCGGCATCCGGATGCTGTCGGCAATTGGTCAAACGCGCCTGGTTCCGGCTCTACGAAATTGATCGCTTCAAAGCCGTCGTCCTCCTGAGCGAATGGGAGTGAACTATCATTAACTAGATATATAACCTGGTTATAGTTAATGGTTATAATATGTATATATATATAATGATGGTTATATATGTATATATATTATGATAGATAATGAATATAGTTTAATTATAGTAACCTGGTTATATATCTGGTACTAATTGTTATGATAGTTAATTAATAATATAGTTAAACGAGATATAGTTAATGATCTAGCAATATTAAACCAGGTTATCATTAAACACATATATATATATATGTATATATATATATTGTAACCTGATATATATATATATATATATATATATAACCTGGTTATAGTAACCTGATATATACATATGTATGTATGTATGTATATATATATATATCAATACTATCATTAAACTATCATTATACAGTTATAGTAGCCTGGTTATATATCTGGTTAAACTAATAATATCTAGTTGGTGGTATACCTACCCCTCTGAACAATATTAATCAGTTGGGATGATGAAATTCCCAAAATATGCAAAAACATGTTCCAAACCACCAACCAGATATAGTTTAACCAGATATATAATTCTTAGTTAATTAGGTGATCATGGGAGTTATGAAAATTATCTGAGTTATCATGAAAATAGCTTATTAATATTAACAAGATGAATCAAATAATTAATAGTTAGCAGATATTTTAGACATAACTAACCATAATTAACTCCCATAATTACCCCATAATTAATAAACATTTTTTTCTAAATCAGATAGTTTATTATCATAGTTGATTAACTCCCATTATCACCTAATATTAATCAACATATACTTAATCACCAGATATTAATGATATATTAATGATATGTTCATTGATCGTGGTTAATGATGTTTAACTCAGGAAATTTGTCATGGAAAAAATGAGTGGAAAATCAACTCTGGAGGAACTATGAGGTGAAATTCCGATAAGATTTCAAATCCAGGTCCGTTTCTTTTGGAACTCTCTGTTTAACCTAGGATGGCATTTGTGAACCAAGAATCATTCGGGAGATCATCGAATGAGACATGAGCAAGAATAGAGAAACAACACCGGCAGAGCCGCTGGAGCGGCTCCATCATATGGAGCTGGCTCTCCGCTAAGTTGCCTAAGCTCACAATAAAAAAACAAAATCATTCTTCTTCCTATGTTTTTCCATATTTTTCCTATGTTTTTCCATATTTTTCCTATGTTTGCATCAAACTTCGATCCATTCATAGAGGATGGGGCCCCCCAGTGATGTGAACGTTGGTTTATAAACCATTATATATAATCCCCATTAACTATAGTTATCAGTTATATCTACCATAAACCATTGTTATCTTGGGTGCCCCATCCATTCGTAGCGGATTTTCCCCAGAAAAGTCCCCGCTGGAGATTTCTGTGAAAAATCTCCTGATGGGCCACAGAGATCTTGCTTCTCACCTTGACAGCGATAGGAATGTCGTGATGGGGGGGACAAGGATCGTTTTTTTTTTTGGTTTCTGGCGCTACATTAATTACATGTATATATATATAGTATATCAGTAATATAGATGATGTTCCTAATTGATGTACATATATATATTTCCGTCATATTTCATCTTATATACATCTATATCAACTATATTGCAGCAATGTAAGTAAATATAGTGTGATATTCATCTAACAAGAAACACTCCGTAGATGTAATAAATCCATTTTTTCCACCTGCTGGGTCTATATTTTTTTCAGCTTGGAATCCCAGTCATGGACATGTTTTGATAAGATTGTTAAGTGATAGATATGATCATTGGGGTTGTATCCCTGGACACCTACAGAAAATATATCCTGATATATATCCCAGTTATGGATACTTATGACTAATAAGTTGGGATTGACCGGTCGCGTTGAGGTTTCATATGGTTTCATAGTCATGGGGATGATTTGGATGATTTAAGAAATGGCTTAACAGTTAACCATTTGGATGGAGGTTTCAATAGTCATCAATTTTCATCAAATTGATGATTTGGTATAAGAATTTTGGGGACTAAAAATCTTCCTAAAAATGATTCTTAATCCAATTTGGATGATAGTCATGGGGATCCCCAAGCTCGCTGGATTTTTCAGGAAATCCATTTTTCATGTGGGTAAAACAATGCCATTTTGACCATCCCCCAGTCATCACCATGTTTATAGGTGGTATGGTTACCATTCCCAGTCATGGGTAGTTTATGACATTGTTTTAACCACATTAATATATCATTAATCATTATTGTAATAACCATCAACTAGCCATGAAAACCACCATTCATAACATTTAACCATTGTTTTGACCATAGTTATTGGAGTTATAAGCACCATTAACCATTACTAATAACCATTAATAACCATTACTGGTTGGGTGTTTGGAACCATGGAATTTTATGACTTACCATATACTGGGAATTTCATGATCCCAACTGATTTTCACTCCATCATTTTTCATAACATTTAACCCTCTGGTAATTTAACATAGCTATTGAAAATGGTCATTTATAGTGAGTTTTCCTATTAAAAATGGTGATTTTCCATAGTTATGTTAGTTTACCAGAGGGTAATAACCATCAAAAAATGGATGATTTGGGGGTACCCCAATGACTTGGGAGTTTGCTCCGGAAATCTGCCGGTCATCCACTGATGCCAAGACACTTTGGACACGGTGCTCTTTGTGGGTGACACACCCAGACCTGGACTTCGGAACACGAAAAAACCGAAAGGAATGGAGATTTTCTGCTGAACTACATGCAAAATTACTACATCTACTTATATTCATTTACTACATATTGCTACTTGAACAAGTCTATTCAACGACATTTAAGTATTCAATTCATGTTGTGAGATATGGATCTGCAATGTCGTGTGCTTTTCACAACCCAAAAGTGGGGGGACGGCCCTCTGGCAATTTCATGCAATTTCTACAGACCAACGTCTGTCCTCATTTTCTGTCCTGCTCGGTTGATAAATTAAGCCCCTCCCCCCAGAAACCATGGTTTATTCGGGAATTTCCACATCATTGGGACCATACTGTGGATGGGCCAGCGAAATCCACCACCAATTTTGGATGGTCGAAAGTTGAAATCCTAACAAAATTGGTTTATAAACCCCATTAACTATAGATATATCATCTATAAACCATAGTTATTGGAGTTATAGCCCTATAAATCATGGGATGTAGCAACCACCGACCGTCCTATCAACTGGTGGATTTGTCCAGGTTCCGCGCCGTCGATGCTTCTGTCCCCTGGAGCCACAGTCGGAAAAATCGGCGTCCAGTGGCGGGAGAACAAGTGGTGTAACAAGTGGACTGCAGCCATGAAAAACATGAAAAACCATCCCCAAGTTTGAGGTTTTCGGTTGGGTACCCTCTGGTAGTTTAACAGTTTGCTATTGAAAATGGCTATACAAATAGTGGATTTTCCCATTAAAAATGATGATTTTCCATAGTTATGTTAAATTACCAGAGGGTATAGCCCTAGAAATGGAATGATTTAAGATGACCCCCAGTCATGTTTGGCTAATGGGATGGTGACTGTGGCATTGGATTTGCCACATTACATCTCCAAAATAGACGACTTGAGCATGTAGAAATCATGAGGCAAGAAATATCCTATGGATTCCTATGGCATGTCTGAGATTCATGCGGATTTCTCGGCGACAGTTTCAGGTCCCAGGCGCCTTCTGATTGGAAGCCGCCCGGTGTAGAGGGCACTGCAGGGCCCTCACTCTGCTCCTACATCGGAAACCAGGAAAAAGGAAGTAAAACCAGGTCAATTTGGAATTTCATTGGGATTTCACCATTGATAAGGGAAAATCTACACGAAACCATAGATTTTCCCAGTAAATATGGGCTTTTCCTGTAAAATTTGCCCTTAAACGAATCCATTGATGGTTTCAATCCCCTCAAAAATTGGTTATGATCACTGGGGATCGATCGCACACCAGCAACCACAATCCGAGTAGAAAAAGGTTGGCGTTTGGTCCAACGTTTGCAATTTTTTTGTGCAATGAAAGAGATTGTTTTTGTGGTTTATGGTCATCCCTTGATCGTGGGATTCCAAAAATCATGGGTATATAAATCCTTATGAACATGGACTGATCTTCCAATGTGGCTACCCTCTGGTAAACTAACAGTTCCCTATGGAAAATCACCAGTTTAGTAGGGCAATCAACTATAAATGGGCCATTTTCCATAGCAAACTGTTAGTTTACCAGAGGGTATCTAGTGCAACTTTTGAACACACAGCCCCCCGTTGAGCCCTTTTCCGTTCTCCGTGCTGAAGCCAAAACCCATGGCGGTGGCGCGAAGACCCTGGGCGACAGCCGGTTGTATCTCCAGCTCGTAAGGATGGGTATATAACCTACAAACATATGGTACAATAAACAATACATGTGAAGGGTGGTGTACAACTACTTCGGGTTTGTTTTGGAATTTATTGTATAATATATATATATATATACATGTATCTGGATTGCTCCCACCCCAGATGCAAGGGGGGGATCTGGGGAGATAAAGCAGTCACACGACGATTTTTCCCTTGTGGCTGTCATTTACCTAAAATAGGCATGAACATGTCAAAATCTGATTAGTGGTTTCAATGATCTTAAGAAATGTTAGTCGGTTCTGATCATCATCCCGTATAAATAGGTATACGATAACCATTTGTACTAAATAGTGTCCGTGCTTTTTCCTGGCCTCAGTCTTCATCCTGCCGTCGGTGCCACGAGGCCCGAAGCTCAAAGACGTTGCCACATTGGCCAAGGGCATTTCCTGAGGATTGGCCAAGGGCGCAGCCATAAAAATGGGGGGAGAACTTCAGCAGGAAATGTTGGTCGTTTTTGCCACTCTATCCATCGATCCATCCATTCATCGATCTATCTAATTGAATCTATCTACAATGTATATATCATAATATATGCATGTCTGCATGTATACACGTATGCATGCACGTATGTAGAATCGACGAACATGGATGCATATATATATATATACATCTCTTCAATGTGCCTTGGTCTTATGTTGGTCGAACATGGTCGAACAATTTGCCATCATTTCATTCTAGGTTGTGGATGATGCGGGGTCACCCCTCCAACAAAGTCAACCAACAGCAGCGAGAATGGGGAACACGTATGAGCTCGTGGCATTTTCGGGGACCAATGATGAGATCCTGTTCATATGGGAAGTGTATTTAAATCATGTGGTGTCCCTGGAAATTCTACCCTCTGGTTATTTAACATAGCCATGGAAGCCATGGCCCGTTTATAGATGATTTTCCCAGCTAGAAACCTCCATTTATGGTTGGGATCTTCCATATGTTAGTCATAACCAGATGGTATCAGTCCTAGAACTGAATGAATGGACAACTTACCCTCTGGTAAACTAACATAACTATGGAAAATCACCATTTTTAATCGGAAAATCCACTATAAATCACCATTTTCAATAGCAAACTGTTAAATTACCAGAGGGTACAGGAAAGCACCAATCCAATGAACCAAGGTCCCACGCCCCAAGCTCTGCCCGACGCCGGCGAGTGACTGGTTCCTCCTCTGGCACCGACCACTCCTCATTGTTCTTGGACCGTGTGCGGCGGCGACTGTCCTGGGTCCCCTGGGTGCTGTGAAAGCTGTGAAACTCTTCCCAGGCGACGGTGAGATCTTCACGAAACGAATCGACCATTTGGTTATGACTAACAATTTGCCACGGAAAGATCCATCCATTTTAAAAAACGGTATTATAAACCATCTATTTCGATTAGGGCCATCTATACCATGGCTATGTTAGTCATAACCAGAGGGTAACTCAATTTGTGAGGTCAAATCCAAGTACTATCCGATGGGAACCGTTGATGATATTCCGCTGGATTCAACTCATTTTTTGAGCTCTTCTTTTCCATGTAGCAACCCCGCTGGGCTGTTAAAAAGGGGGAAGTAGCATTCTACAAATGATCACAGATTATCACTTTATACCACGGAAAAGCCCTTCTTTTTTACCCCAGTCATCCCAGCACAATGTCCCTCCGATCCAATTAGAGACTTCCTAAAATGGAGTTACTCCCAAATCATCCATTTTAGACTGGGTTTTTCCATGTAAACCATCCAGCGATAAAGGGGTAGCCTCCATTTTGGGAAACCCAAAAAGGTGCGATTTTCATGTGCCGAAGGCGGCGTTCCAAGGAACGCGACTGGCCAAGTTGGAGGCCGTTCGACTGCTTTCCGGACGATTGGACGGTGTTCGGCTGCCCTCCTGGGGATGCTGCGAGCGTGCACTGTGCAGATCTGAAGATCTCATGTTGTTTTGTACCCTCTGGTTATTTAATATAGCCATGGAAAATCACCATTTTTAAAAACGGTAGACCATCTATTTCTATGGGCCATTTTCCATGGCTATGTTAAATAACCAGAGGGTATATAAAAATGTATCTCAAGTATGATAAGACTGATATTTAAGTTGCCTTTCACTACTGGAAATATCAGTTCTATCAGGTATGTCATTTTGCTATAGATTGATATTGTGGTAAACCCAATGACAATGATGAACCATCCCAAACATCAGTTCAGAAATGGTTGGGAATTAAGCTGATCAACAATCAAAGATCGGGTGATATCGGGTGTTTATGGAATGGCTCTACCACATTGTAGCTGCTACAACAAACATTTATTCCATGTATATTCCCATCAAATTACCCTCTGGTAAACGTTTACATAACTATAGAAAATCACCATGCTATCAATGGGTAAATCCACTATTTCGACTGGGCCATTTTCAAGAGCAAACTGCAACAAATTACCAGAGGCTATACCATCATATATCCCATTAAATCCCACTAAATCACCATTAAATCACCATTAAATCCCATTAAATCCCATTAAATCACCATTAAATCACCATTGAATCACCATTAAATTCCATTAAATCACCATTAAATCCCATTAAATCCCATTAAATCACCATTAAATCACCATTGAATCACCATTAAATCACCATTGAATCACCATTAAATCCCATTAAATCCCATTAAATCACCATTAAACCACCATTGAATCACCATTAAATTCCATTGAATCACCATTAAATCCCATTAAATCACCATTGAATCCCATTGATAGTTAGTTGTTTACGGGTAAGCCATCCCGTCAAAGTGGTCTCTTTTTTTTTCAGTGTGTCCGATCCCCCCAGACATCCCAGACTCCCTACATCCACCGTGCGACGGTGTAGGGGTGTTAAATACTGGGGGACAGGATAAATTCATGTGGGATATACCCTCTGGTAATTTAACATAGCTATGGAAAATCACCATTTTTAATGGGAAAATCCACCATAGCTATTGAAAATCACCATTTTTAATGGGAAAATCCACTATTTTTGGCTCAAGAGCCGTGTCAGCTCAAAGTTGATGCGTGGCCTCCGGGCCTCCCAGCCCAGGAAACCGTGAAGTGGTGGGGGCTCTTATTGGGGTGTAGCCTTAACCAATTCCTGGCGTAGTTCTTTTGTT
>Ga0126342_10019406_pt1:5000-11553 | contig 11553 bp, 13 predicted proteins | sample Cyp1metagenome_FD_92528 | JGI IMG/M metagenome (GOLD analysis project Ga0126342, IMG submission 92528) | Coral microbial communities from Lord Howe Island, Old Settlement Bay, Australia - Cyphastrea 1 metagenome | ecosystem: Host-associated > Invertebrates > Cnidaria > Coral ... | reverse complement strand
TCTCTGCGTGGCCATGAACAATCCAAGCTTTCGTTCTAGGAACTCTTCAGGGCTTGGCCACACGAAACGGCTGCACAAACATGCATGCAAACGTTGCTCATCATGAACAACTGCTGCAAGCACTAAATGACACATGAAAAGGCTTTTTTTTGTATGTTTTTGGTACCGGTTCCGTGAGGGGCCGGCAACGATACATGTTTTTGCTTCGTTCAGTTGAACCTGCAGAGACATTTGATGCTATGTCACACACAAGGGGGAGGGGCTAATAAAGTTCATGTTAACTTGCGCACATACTTGACGCCACGTCACGGTTAGGGGGGATGGGGTGGGATAGAGTGGGGTGGGCACATGATACTTGACACTACGCCACTACGCTACCTAAAGTTCACTTTCGCATGCAAACATGATGCTACGCTGCATGGCACTCACCAAACTTCCGTAAAAAGACTTTCAAGAGATCTGAGGTCTACATTAGGAACGGGTAGATTGGAATGATGAAGATTAAGATGAGGAGGGTGATGAGGAGGGTGATGATGATGATGATGATGAGGAGGAGGAGCTTATGATTTGTATGTCATTACTTCTGCATGGGACCTGCTTGTTTCACCGTTGCCAACCTTGCTACCCTCCAGCTTCCAACTCGCAATCCCTCACACAATCCCTCACACATGATCAAAAAGTCATTAGTGTACACTCCATCAGAATGTCCGCTTGCTTCGGTGTCCGACGAAGATACAAATTACCCCACGGTTATCTAAGTGGTGCATTCAACATTGCTCACGCTAGCAACTGTGTCACCCTAAAAGCTGATTCCTTTCATAGGCTTGCTCCCAAACCACTTGCGCATGAAAGCGAATAATTTGTAACAACAATTTGTAACAAAGTTCAATGTTAGCAGGCTCTTCAGAGTAGCTGTATCATCTGTATCTACCATTCTGGACGAATCTTGTGATTGAAAATCTCCCAGAGTCGACCTCTCCTTCGATTGCTCGACAAAGAGTTGGCTCGTGTTCCACACCTGGAGCAGTGCTTCAAAGACTTTCCCAAACTCATCCCCCAACTCATTTGCTCCAAGGCTAACTCTGTGACCACTTTCGAACACCTTCCAACATCTTCCAATAACATATTGCTCGCCCAGCCAGCAATAATAGTAATGTATAGACCTTGCCTTGGCCTTTGTTTGAACCTCAAGTGCTGAACTTGCGTACGGTACTACATGGCATAGTCCAACCCTTGCCAATGTTCTTTCACACTAGACAGCGACAGAGTCCTGCTTGCTCAAAAAGGTCAAAATCTTGAAAAGCTCAAATGGATACCAGTTGATAAACCATGCAGAAACCAGGACGACCCTGCTACATTTCTTGACATGTTTCTGCATTTAGGGCTGTGGGCTCTTCAGCTTTTGACAAACGAGGAGCAACACATTCACAAAATAGGCACAAGACAAAGACAAGACAAGACATATGTATATATATAATTATATACATATATATATATATATATACACATCCATGGTAAACATGTAGACTAAGTTTGTACCAGCACATAGCAAATGCCTACACATATTCTTATATGGTTTTTGGAGTTGAGGGCTGAGATCACCAGCTGCATACTCCCACCAACATGCATCTCCGCATGTATCCAAGAATGGTCAGTCCTTGTATCCCACTTGGTTACCCTCCAGAGGTCAATCCAGCGTCATTCAGCAGATGATGAAAATAGATTATGCAAAGTGAGAATTTGATCCAGCAAAGCGGGGGGCAGAAAAAAAAAAACAATACTATCTAAATATGATGCAATCCAGGGTAATACATGATGTCAGATGACATTTAAAAAACTCATCGTGCAGCGCCGTGCAATTTGACACTTGTAGGATATTATAAGGTACATTCGATTTGAATAGAACATACTGATGGAAATATCTGCAAGAATGTCATATTACAATTACAATAAAATACCTGAACACTATGACATCCTAAAACACAGCAGGCTTGACTATTTCAAAAATCAGCTATGCATATTGCTAAATTGCAGACCTTCATGCCAGCGCACAAACACATTACAATTACACATTGAGTTTATACAGTATTCAATTGTTGCCTCTCTGCAGACAAACCGGACCGCACCCACATGCAAAATCATGCTGCTGTGAAATAACACTGAACCTGCACTTTGGAAGTGCAAGTCCGCCTTGTACTTCATCAGCACAGAGTTCCTGATTGGATGTGCCTTCCGCAGTAGTAACAACACTCCTTTTGGAATCATACTGGCGCAATGTGTGCCAAGGGCCAAGGGAAAGAAAGCCAAGAAACAATGTCGACAGTGAAGATGCTGCAGCTTCTCTTTTCAACATGTTACAACCATGTAAAGTAAGGCCAGTGCATCTTTTGGGACAATGTTGACAGGAGACTGGCGAGTACCTGCACCAGGCCGATTCAGGCGAGCAGGAGACACAAAGCCGACAACTCTACCTACAGGGAATAAAAAAACTTGTAGCTTACCAATACAGCCAATACACTAACTTGTCAAGCTGCCACATCTACTGGAACCTGTCTACCAGTATATATATATATGTATAATATATATCAAGAGACAATACTCTTGGCCGGGTGCCCTACAGTAGCAAGGACGCAGGAGCTGGTTCTGCTGTTCCATTACGACAGGAGGTCAAATGCCTAGTTGCATCTATAAAGCTCTTAAGAGCTGCAATTTCCTGGCATGAATCAGGGTGTCAATGGCAAGTGTAAGCGAAGAAGCAGCAAGGAATGAAAAGGATACTTCGGATACATGCTATGATTGTTTCGGGCAAGTCCAGGCAGGAAACGACGGCTGCACTGAGGCATGCAATGACTCAAATGACAAATCAAAATGGTGCCTGTCAGCGGACAGGCTGTTTCGGCCAGTGCCCGCACCTGTGCTGTTTATGAGGAGAAATCAAGGTGCCACACATTTTGGAATCTTTGGACAGAGATGCTGCAAAAATACAGACACTACCAGGCTTACCAATGGTGTCATGCTGGAATTGCTAAGAATCAGGCGGTGCACAGAAAGGATAACCAAATGGCAAGTGGCCAAATCTTTGGGCCCATGGCACTGGTTTCTCTGCGCGTCATTGCATCATATTCTAGCTCCGGCAGTGCGTTTGCAATGCTGCCAACCTTCTTGAACAGTTAGATGTAGATAATGCTTAGACAATTCATCATATTTATTCATCACAATTTAGAAGAACATCCGAGTTCTGGGCAAACCGTTTTATCCTTGTCCTCTGGACACTTCTGGCCCGGGGGGGCACGGAAAGCACAGGCGCAAGCTACTTTGCTCGCCAATGAAACAATGATAGCCGCCGAAGAGCGCCGATGCCGCAAGGTTGATATTCGAAGCAGCATAATGTTGCAGGTTTTTTTTCATTTTTACACCAAGGCTGAGGCTCTACCCAATTACAGTAAACAACTTCTTGGATAGTGTGCGCTGTTTGGGAAGTTGTTATGATCTTGTACTAGGTGGTTTGAGTCAGCTTGCGCATGTTTGAAATTGGTGCATCGGTTCAAACCGTCAAGAGAAACATGTTGAAACATGTTCGGGCAATTTGATGCAATTTGTCTGTCATCTCAGGAAATCTTTCAGTTCTAGTGCTTCTGTGGGAAGCAGAAGGGCACCCATATGAGGCCATTACAATTCCATACAAATCTGCTAATCATTTGCAAAATTTACATGCTGCAAGGCTTCTTGGGGCAAAATGGCCGACCACAAATCAAATCATGCAGCAAATCAGCACGACCGAGCGCAATTTGAGGCTGAGGCTGACATGGTATGCTCATTGTATGCTCTTCAAACACAGCATGGACAGCATGGACATGTCGGACATGACTACAGAGTCCATGGCTGCAATGGTTCGATCCTTCTCAATCATAAGCCGCAACCATTTCACTCCAGTCTCCTGGATCTGCTGGGTGCTTTGGAGCCCACCCTTCACAACACGTTTGCAGGGGATTCGTCTGGACTACATTCTTAGCACCGCCTGTGCAGTCACCAACATTCACTCTTTGTCACTGAGAGAACAAGTCATCATGATTCATGATCTCTTCATCATGCATCTTCAAAAAATGCGAGTCGACCCGATCCGTCGAGCCACTTTATCACATGGGAGGCACTGTCCTTCATATCCCTTGACCGTGCGGCGCTCAGGGGTAAACCACTCAAAAAAATGTCTATTGTGACACCCTGACTTGCGTTACCATTCCCTGGTGTTTCATGTCTTAGAGTCCTCCAAAGCATCTTGCCATAGCTTCAGAGCTACAGCCAAACGATTTGCGGGAGTTGCCAAAAAACTGCGAAAGATTCCCTTGCATGGGTGATGCCTTCTGCAGTGTAAGCAGCTTCACTTTAAGACGGTGTGAGGCAGTGAAACCTGGACACTTTTTGGGATTTGAAGACCTTGTCAGATACAAGTTGTTTGTGCTTCCATCCAGAGTTCAGTTTGAGACGAGAATCATCCAGATACGCAAAGCCGGGGCAAACCAAAAGATACCACACACTCAGTTCTCAGGAAAGAATACAAATTCATTCTGGTTTGCACTCTTTGTGAAAAGCAATCGAGTACCGCACATGGACAACTGAAAATCCTTAAGCTTAATGCGTCCACAAATGTCCAAATGTCCACATGTTTCATTTCAGGCACGGCAATCGCTCTGCGCAACACTTGACGCGCTCTATTGCTAGCGAAAGAGCTTGAAAGCAAGGAAAGCGTGGCACAATTGCTGTTTTGCCCACTGCTGCAGTCTGCATGTCATCTACGCCGTTGTAGATCTATCTACCTACCTGCCTACCGATCTCGTCGTCTATCGATCCATTCATCGACTATATCTATACCTTCGGGCACAAACAAACGATACACAAGCATGCAATATGAGGCTCAATACCTGCAAAATGCAATCAGACTGCATGTGATATTATATATATATATATATATACATACTTAGGAATATGGTCTTATGTGTCGTCCATTGCGCTTTCGACCAGACCATGTACACTTCATGATGCATATTGCATTTTCTATATCATGTACATATATATATATGCATATCGTTGTGCATATATTTACACATGCGAAGCATCTTGAAGCGGTGCATGCAGTTCCATGGACAGCAGCAGGCTGTTGTTGAGATCAAAGATCCAAGTCATCATTTCCCCAACCAGCAGTGGACACCTGGCGCTGGACACGGGAGGACTTTCTGAGAGCCAATCTGCAACAAAAGACAAACTTGTCTACATCCCAGTTGCACCTCAGCACCTTCATCCAGCAATGAACTCACTGATGCACCCTTATTGGCATCCTTTTCCAAAATCCTTGCCGGGTCGTCGGTTGACAATGCGAAAGATTTCAAGTGCACGTTTCTAGTTGTTTTTTTGGTTTCGCTGATCATCGTACTTAAAAAACAAACAAAGTCCTTGGTGCTCGATATTCTGGTTCCATTCCTAACTCGTTGAAGAAATCTGCCTCCTGAACGCAAGAGATGGTCAAAGGCACCCTGCAATACGACGGTCAAAATCAAACAGGCAGATTCCTGACCCTTTGCAGAAAGCATCAGCATTCTTCAATGCATACCTCTTCTTCTTCCTCTTTCTCTTCCTCTTTCTCTTCCTCTTTCTCTTCCTCTTTCTCTTCCTCTTTCTCTTCCTCATCTTCTTCCTCATCTTCCTCCTCTTCTTCCTCCTCTTCCTCCTCTTCCTCCTCTTCCTCCTCTTCCTCCTCTTCCTCCTCTTCCTCCTCTTCCTCCTCTTCCTCCTCTTCCTCCTCTTCCTCCCCTTCCTCCCCTTCCTCCCCTTCCTCCCCTTCCTCCCCTTCCTCCCCTTCCTCCCCTTCCTCCCCTTCCTCTTCCTCTTCCTCCTCCTCTTCCTCCTCCTCTTCCTCTTCCTCTTACTCTTGCTCTTCCTCTTTTTCTTCTTTTTCTTCTTTTTCTTCTTCTTCTTCTTCTTCTCCTTCTTCCTCTTCTTCTTCTTCTTCTTCCTCCTTCTTCTTCCTTCTTCTTCTTCTTCCTTCTTCTTCTTCCTTCTTCTTCCTTCTTCTTCTTCCTTCTTCGTCTTCTTCGTCTTCTTCATCTTTATCTTTGAGTCTCGCGTCTTGGTATCACAATCATCGTACATGTATCGTGGCAAACCCAACCATAGTCCCCTTTTTGAGTATGCTGTGTATACCCCATGGTACAACGACAGCTTGTTTTTGATTTAATTACCGCGGTACACATTTTTGCGACGCTGTCCTGCTTCTTTGACCCTTTGGGGGCAGGTGAAGCTTGAGAAGCTTGCGAGGCTGAGCTGCCTGAGCATGGACATGTTCTGCTGTACCATCGACAATATTGCGACAAATCACCACAAATCACGTACAGTGGCAGATGGAGATGGTACTGCACCCCCTTGGAATTTCTCGTACTGGTTGTGATGATGATATAATGTGATACCCTGCGCCTTCTTCAACAACCGATTTCCACTCTTTATATCCCTTTATTTTGGGTGAAGCCAATGAACTTGTTCAATCTTGTTCATAGCTTGGATA
>Ga0126342_10019405_pt1 | contig 11554 bp, 10 predicted proteins | sample Cyp1metagenome_FD_92528 | JGI IMG/M metagenome (GOLD analysis project Ga0126342, IMG submission 92528) | Coral microbial communities from Lord Howe Island, Old Settlement Bay, Australia - Cyphastrea 1 metagenome | ecosystem: Host-associated > Invertebrates > Cnidaria > Coral ... | reverse complement strand
TGTCCTCTTACTCTTTCTCTTCTGATCTTCTCTCTTCTAATCTTCCTCTTCTCTCTGCCTCTGCCCTCCTCTGCTTTTCATCTGTCCATATTGTCGGAAGTTTGACTTCTAAACTTCCTTCGAACATTAATTTCTACCTTATAAACTCTGGCATAAACCATGGTTATTGGAGGAATATTATGGCAGATATTATGGCACTGGAGGAATAAAAAACCATGGTTCATGGCAGATCCCATAACTATGGGTTTCCATAGCTTATTGGAGGAATCAACCATTATTACCATGGTTTATGTTACTACAGATATTATGGTTTTAAACCATGGTTTGTTATTTGGTTTATGGATAAAAACAGTGTGGAAATATTATAGAATACTATAAACCCCATGAATACTATAGATATATCACCTATAAACGATAGTTATTGGAATTATAAACCAACTGAACGCTATCGACTGGGCACCACCTTGTGTGAACTTTGATCGAACCCATGCCTTGAACAGCGCTGAACAGCTCTCAATGCCGGAAGATCGCCACGCAGCACGCAGCCAACCAATAGTTGCGATGACCGTAGCGAACACATCACCAAGGAACTCCCTCGCCTTTTCGTTTTTTCCGGCTATCACCGCGCTCCTTCGCTACACCTTTGGGCTCTTTGCATTGGTAAAAACTTTGACACATCTTCCCTGATCTTCCCTCTCTGGCCTAAATTTGATGATTTCTGGCTACGTCCCCAATTGTTTCAGGCACATCCCCATTAATTAGCTTACAGGCCATGTTGGTGCAACCAGTAAACCCAATAATAACCGACCATTTGGGGCATGTCGGAAAAATGGCGTTTTTTTTTGCTAATCTTGGATACATCTGAACAAAACAATGAAACTTAGATACAGCGTCTTCCCAACTTCAAACACCACCATTGTATGGTCGAAAATATGTGATCCATCCCCATCTAAACCAGGGTATTGTTTTGGGGATGCTTAGTATGAACGGGGCAAGGGGGATTTTGGTAGTTTATCCATTCTAACCATTGTTAGTTGGCTATATCCTCATTCTACCCCCATAAATATCAAAGGTAATCTGGTTGGTGGTTTTTAATCATCTTGAAACATATTAGTCAATGGGAAGGATTATCCTGGCAAATAAAAAATGTTCCAAACCACTAGCCAGTAATTAGTCTATGTTCACATTTTCCAAGGACAACTCACCTACCAAAACCTACACCAAGGTCAGTGGCCAATTTTCAGGGTATGGCTCACAAACACAGTTATTTAGCGAAGATGTTTACGCGTCAAAATTTATAGATGCGCTTGCAGAAATCCACTTAGATACCCTGAGTGCTTGAAACTTCAAATCTTTCAGTCAAAATGTCTACAAGAAACACAACAGAATCTAAAACTGACTTGGTAACTTACCATGTTTTAGTTTTTCTGAAAAAACACCTGCATCAAGACTACTACAAACACCCCTTCACCATTCAGCCCAGCCTCGTCGCTGGGGAACTCAGCTTCTGTCGGGTAAGGCCTGGAGGTTGGAAAGAACAGGCGATGTCGGAGGTTTTCATTGCGACATCATCTATAAATGGACGATTTTCGAGCCATGTTTGATTGCCAGAGGGTATGTCTATACTATATGTCTATAAAACAACCCAACATAGAGGAAACATCGTTGGAACAATTCGATTTTTTTTGGACATATGAGCCTGAATTAAATATAACCCAACTACCGTTTCTATCTTTTTGGGGATCACTATATATAGTGAATGAGATTTATTAAACAAAAAACATAACTGGATGGCAACACCTCACACCAATGGACCATTTGATGCATTTTTTGAGGTGAAGAAATGATGCAATACCCAAGATCAATGGACGATTCATGGGAACATATCCATATATTGAGATGAGATGATCTTGTGATCTTTAATATTGGTACCATAAAATGAATACCCTATCCTTACTTCCCATTCATGAATTTTCCTACTAAAACCTCCCATGGCAGCTCCCATCTAGCCATATTTGATTCAATGACATGAAGAAAAAGTCATATGCATCTGGGTAAATTACAATATTTCACTAACCTGAATTGAGGCCATTTGGGGATTTTCCCTTATTAAGATTCCAGTGAGGTCGCAGTGAGGTCGTTGTAATTTACCCAGATGCATGATTTAACCCCGTCGGAAAACGCTCAAAAAGTCATAGCATGGACAAAAACCCCGGCACAAGGAGGTGCGCCCCAAACATGACATGTTTATTGGTTAACAAAGAGCCCATGAATACTGATTCGATATATCACCAACAAAAACCATGTTCCAAACTACCAACAAGTTTATTTACATTTATGATCATAATAGCGGTTATAATAATACCAATAATAGTGGTTATATATCGTTATATGATAAGATCATATTATTCATCTGTGGTTGGTGGTATACCTACCCCTCTGAAAAATCATGGAGTTCGTCAGTTGGGATGATGAAATTCCCATATATTTTGGAAAGTCATAAAATTCCATGGTTCCAAACCACCAACCAGCTATAGATATATCACCGACAAAAACCATCGTGAAATTTGCATCTTGGACTTTTTTTTGGCACCAACTAAACGCGATTCCGACAACGGAATCGCACCACCTTGCAGGTGTCATATTAGAGTTACTGGGATATGAGTTACTACAGTGGATGGAAGAATTCCTGCACCAGTTAATAGGTGGTTGATCCCATGATTTATAGGTTTTCTATCATCCCAGGTGGTGCAGGTTTTTCCATCATCGTATCATCATTATATTAGGTATATCCATGTATACCCCATACTTACATCTTGTCTCATCACATCATTTTCTAGTTAAATCATCTTAAATCTCTTGTCTCATCATTTTCTCGTCAAATCACCTGAAATACCTAATTTGAAGATAATTATGATAATCCCATAACTGAACTGATGACCCCATTATATCACCATTAAATGGGTATATCCCATGTGTATATAACCATAGTTATAGGGAGTTAGAATCCCATCTATAATTGTTACTGGCCATAACTCTAGTTCAATTACCGCACAAAAACCGATGTTTTTCATGTAAAATATCTCATACCTTTGGTATATTCCATTCCTGCAGCGATATCCTCTTTTTCCATGTAAACAGTTCCTTATTATACAGGTATATCAATAATATCTCCATGTTTTCCTATTCATAAATGGTATATCCCGATGAATACTCCCTAATTATATGGCTATAGCCCCATTACACTCTGGGAATTTATCAGTTTGCTATTGAAAATGTCCAATTTTCAGTTGATTTACCTATTTAAAAAAATGTGTTTTTCCATAGTTATGTTAGTTTACCAGAGGTATATAAATCAATAACATACAAATTGCTTCCTATTAATAAATGGTACATTTTCCTATTATACAGGTACATCCCTATTCAGCTGGCTATAAAACTCATATTGTCCTATTAATAAATGGTATATCCCTATTACTATTTCTATGTCTCTATTTCCATGTGAACAAATCCTTATTATATGGCTATATACTATATCCATATTCAAAAATCCAATTTATAGTTGATTTACCTATTAAACAAATGTGATTTCCATGGCTTCTGGTTTCCTATTAATAAATGGGACATTTCCCTTATAATATCCCCAGCCCCATTAATACATAACCATCTGGTTGGTGGTTTCAACCCCTCTGAAACATATTAGTCAGTTGCGATTATTGTTCCCAATGTATGGAAAAATAAAATTCATGTTCCAAACCTTCAACCAGCCATTTTTGTCCTCCCCAAAATCGCGGAACGGCTCCGAAAGGACGTCCGCGCCTTCCGAAGCAGTTGCGCGGCCATCTGCGCTTGGTCCGCCTGCCGGCGAGGGGTCTGCGAAAAATGAAAAATCTTATGCTGATCATTTAATGATGATTCAATGGGATTTAATGGTGAAAATGGTAATTGAATGTGATTTAATGGCGATCTATCTAATGGGGTTTTATGATGTTAATGTGATTTAATAGAGTGTCAATAGTGACGTGGTTTGGGATTTATGATGTTTAAATCTTTGACTCTAAGTGCAATGAAAAAATGTCTGATGATTTATAATGTGATTTTATAGTGATGTGACAATGTCGTTTGGAACATTAAAGTTGATCAACATGATTTGAAATGGTGATTTTTTACGCGGGTGTCACCAAGAAACATTGGAGAAAATGGCACAGACCGGATGTAATGTCCGAACATGGAAGATTCAGCGGCACAAAAACAAACCAACTAACCAAATCGCCCTCGCTTTCCATATGGGTATGTTTGAACATTTCGAGAAAACCCCCTTAAACCACTAGTTCATCATCATTTTCCCGAGTAAATTGCAATTTTTATGCTTTGTTTCCATATTTTTTCATTTTAACTGCCATATTTAAGTCGGATTTTCCATGTTTTCTCCATCCCATTTTCAAGGAATCGTTGCCCGCCTTGACACACGCAGAGATGCAAAGATTCACCACCGAGGTGTCACCGAAGAGGACTCTCTGCATCTCCTCATGACCGCGGTGAAAAAAAACATATGGGATCTGGTTGGTTTATTCCTCCAATAACCATGGTTTATAGCAGGGTTAATAAGGTAGATATTAATGTCACTAGGCTACTACAATTTTGCTATGGTTGATAATCATGTTTTTATAATAACTATTGCTCAGTGCTCCAAAAACTATGGATAACAATGAATATTCACGGTCGATACGTTTATGGTTACTATGGCTTACCCCGCAGTTATAGGCCAACAGCCAATTGTAACCAGCTGAAAAAGACTCGTTTAAGTCATATAATCATATATATATAAATATATATATACACACGTGTAGTTGCAGTCGCAATTATAGTTATAATGTCAACCCTTGATTCATAAACCACTAGGCTGTTTTAATTTGAAATACCATTGAAGTATCGTATTATCACCATTTGGGGGGTACCCTCATAGTTAACAAACCAAGGTTTATTAGTCCAAGGGTGACATTCTCCTAAGTGGTTGTGGGGTTTACATCTAGTTCTGAGAGGTTTGTATTCATCTGAAATCTTCTTCAAAACATTTCTGGGATTTTTCCAGGGTCTGGAAAATATAGCTCATTTGGGTGATCAGTGGTTACTAAGGCCAAAAACTGGCCAGAATTGGTAATTTGCTGTTAATGGTTCATAACTAAGTTATAAGTTGGTTCATAAATCCATTGAACCATTGATTCATCCACCGCCCCAAAGCGCGCAAGCTGGTGCCCCATAGATAGCCAAGTTGGTTTGTCGCCCGACGTTCCTTCTCAGCAGCTTCCTCTGGCGTTGGTTCTTCTGCCAGAGGAGCTGCCAATGGTGAGCATCACCGGAACCATCTCCGACTTCATCAACGTTTTTCTCATCTGCTCATCTGTAGAGTTCCAGCTTGACGCACTTGATACACTTGAGGACTCCACGTCCGGGCTATCATCCCTATCCTCATTTACATCAACTCTGTATCCTTTCTCAGGATCAATCCTTGGGCCTTTCAAAATGAAGAATGATCCCCCTTCCTCATCATTGTCTGCTGGCCTTGGTGACTTCGAAGGTGAAGGGAGCTCTGTCGGAACCTCTGTTGGTGATTCCGGCCTCGGGGTGTCTTCCTCCAAAGGAGAAGGCGACGAAGGGACCTCTGTCCGATTCTCTCCAGTAACCAACATGATATATCATAAACATGATAAATAATACCATGATATATCAAAAACATGGTTAGATACTGTATAGCCCCTTCGTAAGTTTATGGCAGATATATCACGATATATCGAACTATACCATCTGGTTATTTAACAGTTAGCCATGGAAAGATCCACCATTTTTAAGAACGGTAAACAATCTATTTCTATGGGCCATCTATACCATGGCTATGTTAAATTACCAGATGGTATAGACATATTAATATATGTTCCATAATATATGGGTTGTCATCCTTCCCATTGACTTTCATATTTTTCAGAGGGGTTGAAACCACCAAATAACCATATAGATATATTTTCCATTTCATATATGGGATAACTACCATGTTAATATATTTTCCCATGGCTATTGGTATGTTTTGTAAACCAAACTAAACCGCTGGGCGGCAGCATCGAACGGTTACTCGGAGCATGGTCTTTGTTCCCCGGTTCCATTTTTGGTTCGATCATCGTGGGTTATATAGTGCGAGGTCTCCCAAAAATGGATGTGAAGAGATGTGTTAGAATTACATGTGGTTTATAAATTTCGATTTTCATATCTAACGCTGGAAGATGTGGTAAATCAATTTCGATTTTTATAACTGTTCGAATTCTAAGTCATATGGTTTTTGTCGTTATGAGGAAATAATATGCTTCTTCGATGGTTTATATCTGGGACACGTACGCTTGGAATCTGTGCAATCCCATGTTCGGTCATGTTCTGTCTCGCTATACACCCGGATGGTTTGGCTGAACATCGGGACCGATATTGTTGGCATCATAGTAAACTATGGATAAGAACCATAGTATCTATATATTATTACCATGGTTTATGTTACTACAGATATTATGTTTATAAACCCGTTGTTTACTACACACTCCCCATCAAAAAAAACACATTTTTTCCGGGCGATCTGACCCATTTTCAGACCATCCCTGGTGTCGGTGGTGTCCTCCAAGGTGGATTTCTTCCCTACGAGCTGCGAATTTATAAGTGGCGCAATTGAAAACCATAGCAGCCATAGTAAGTTGCTTATAATTTGGGTACAAACCATAGTGAATTTTTGATATATCTACCATAAACCCAAGAATGGCCACCTTGAATGTAATTATATGTAATTATGTAGACAGCACTGCAGCACCTTGAATGGCCACACCGGACGATGATTATTTGTTCCGTCCTCCAAGATTCCCAATGCATGTTGCCACTGAGCGCATCTCTCACACGCCTTGGTGTCAAATCGAAGCCCAGGAATTGCGTGTTCTTAGCAATTTGGGATACCAATCCAACTAGTTCTTTTAAGTTATGACCAAATCGCTAAGAAACTAACTTAACTTAATTTGATTGGTATATCCAATCGGATTAATAGAATTAAGTTATGACCATAGGATGTACTTAATTAACTTAATTCTATTTGTGGGTCAAAAGCTACCCTATTTTTGGGGAGCTATTCACATCAGTAAATTTTGGCTATTTTCAGATCAACAGAATGGAATGTGCCAACTTGCGAAACTGCATGAACTTGAAGCAACCAGGGCGCAGCACCTTGGTTCTTGAAATCCAGGTTCCACAGCGTGCAGCCATGCAAACAAAGCCACTGAGCTGGATAGCCCAAGAATCTCCATCTTCAACTGCATTCCGCTGGGGCCCAACGTGAGTTGGGACTTAACCCACGACAGCTGTTGACAACATCCAACGGTCCCATCTGTTGCTTGGTGGAGCTTCTAACCCGTGAAGCGAATAAGCAAGAAAGGGGGGGTTGCTGTTCCAGTCATGGGCTAAATTGAAGATATCTATAGATATCTCTGAACCCACAAGAAAAATACCGTGATGCTAAATCAAACCTATAGAAACCTATATAAGTCTATATATATGTTCATTAAGCCTTGTTTTTTTTCAGTGCGCCGAAATCCGAATCTTGGTCAAGCTTGGTCGAAATGGCATGATTTACTACTTCAAAGGTGCAGATCATGGCTGGGCTCATGACATCTTGACATATTGGCAGGTCCAACATCCAAAAACTGCTCCCTCAAGTGTCTGGCAGTTTATCCATTCTAACCATTGTTAGTTGGCTATATCCTCATTATACCCCCATAAAATATCAAAGGTAATCTGGGTGGTGGTGCAATAACCATCTTGAAAAATATGAGTTCGTCAGCTGGCAAGGATGACATCCCATATATGAAATGGAAAATAAAAATCATGTTCCAAACCATCAACCAGTGATTATTAACCATGATTAGCCATCATGAACCATCATTACCCCATACTAAACCAATGTTCCTGGCAGTGTCTGGCAGCCTCGGCCTTGCTGATGATCAAAGGTCTTAATCTTTTCCTTATGATTCTGTTCGTATGTTTTGGCAAATCGGACCATCATCAAACAACTAAGATCTAGGCCGGGCAATTGAGGGACACGTGCTCAAACTGTAATAAACAGGCCAATTAACATTACACAACATTACCCTTGTGTAGTCCAACATGACAATTTTATAGGATATATCTACTGGTTGGTGGTTGAGCCACCCCTCTGAAAAATATGAGTTCGTCAGTTGGGATTGTTATTCCCAACTGAATGGAAAAAATGAAATTCATGTTCCAAACCACCAACCAGTTTAGATCTATATTCCATCATATTCCATCCCAACTGGGTATTGTTCCAAACCACCAACAAGTCTATATGTTTTCATCAAACAGTATAACACATGGCATTTTCCGCAAAGGAAGCGCATCAGATTTCCATCCCAAGAAGCGCAGCGCGCAGCTGGGGGTTTCCATCCCAGCATGGGGTTACCCAAATGGATGGTTTACTCGGGGTAGCCCTGTTTTAGGAAACCTCCATTAATGTATAATGTTAATATATCTGTAGATACTATGATATGGTATTGTGGTTTATGGTATTGTTTCACCCACTAAAATTCACGAAGCGCGTGCGCTTCGATCACACACAAATCTCGACAGAAAGCGATGAGCCTCAATCCGAATCATCCCCATATCTTGGGCAAAACCTCTTCTGGTTGGTGTTTTTTCGCCAACCCTCTGAAAAATCATGGAGTTCGTCAGTTAGGATGATGAAATTCTCAAGTGAATGGAAAAATAACATGTTCCAAACCACCAAACAGCTCTTTTGTTTATGTTCAATCCCTCATTAGGACTATTTCCATTGGTAAAATACCCGATATAACCAGGAAATTCTTCTATGGGCAAGAAAGAACCAATTTTGGAACATACCGATTTCTTGGGTCAATTTTCCAATCTTTTCTGCGTTGCCAAGAAAATCGATACACTGCAAGAGACGATTATTGTTGCTCAATATGTTTATATATTTCCTCTATCCGTGGCAAACAAATCATGAAAACATCTCCACCGGTTACCGGTTCGCCGGCTGCTTTAACTCCAAAACCATATAATCTGCACTTAATGATTATTGGTATTAAACATGTCAAACAATAGTTATTGAGACCATACAATCTTGAATGATACGGTTTTAACACAATCTTTCTGAATCACTTTGAGCTAACAATTCACACCAAATGAAATTCAACATAAATCAGAATACCATTCAGAATTAAACATGTGGTAAACCTAATGACATAAACCTACCATTTGGGGATAGTTCTAACCCATAAAAAGGCTGATTTTTCTGATATTTAGGGGATGGTTTATTGTTCAACTCCAACCATATCCCAGGCTGTCGCCCTGTGTCAGGTTACGCTGATGGCAGAGCTGAAGGTCAACAGCGTCTTCTGCGGAGCCAGCTGTAGCAGCCGCAGTGGCACCTGCGACTTTCGACTCTCGGGGTAGTGCAAGGCTTGCAAAGTGTGGTTGAAAAAATCTGCAAACATGGTTGATTTTGTGAAACAAACGATGATAATCATGGATTTGCAGCTGAACTGCAGATTGGGATGAGAAAGTTGTTTTATGAATTATGGTTTATAACTAGGTGAAACATAACTTTCGTTGTTTTATGGTTAAACCAAAGTTGTTTTATGTTGGTTTATAACTAGGTGAAATTTCGTCTGGTTTAACACATCCAGAACACTGTGGAGCTGTAGGGATTGAACTGGGGATTGGGATGAGAAACTGGGGATCTATGCTGGTTTAGAACCAGGTGAAGTTTGGTCTATTGTAGATCTATTGAGCTAGTCAAAGGGTCGATAACTCAAGTAGTGGTTGGGGGGCACCATCTCGCAGAGAAAATCGGTATTTAGCCAAGAACAAATCGTAAACTTCTAGGGTTTAATAAGTTTCATCAACAAACAGGCTAGGTTGGCTTACGCAAAACAAAGGATATCTAACCAACAAATACCAACCACCAACTTGGTGATTTGAATACATGTTACCCTCCAGTAAATTAACATAGACCCTGCCAGTCATCAAGGTTGGAAGATTATATAGTTTCCACACGCAAGAGCAATCACTGCCGATTTTCTCCGGACCCATGCATGTGCGGCGCGAATGCACCTTAGCTAATGAACAGTAACACGCTCTGCATCACAATCACAGGCCTCTCGCCATTCGTCTTCCTTTCATAGGTGCTGGAATTGATGCGAGCGATAGAGAACGTCGTCCTCGTGCTTCCAGTAGGGTACATGAATAGCCTATTCGCAGGGTATAACACCTCAGGAACACCCTGGCCTTCATCAAGAATCAGCAGCTTCTGGCCATTCTCGATGTACTCTTTCAACAAACCTTCCAAGCAATCAATCACTTGCTCGTCCATACCGGCAAAATCGCCTTTCAAAAACACAAACAATGGTTCGAAGAACCAAGTCGCAAAAGCGCAAAAGTGCAGTTCGCTCCAGACGAGGAAATAATCCAAGTTCAGTCAGGGGCCCCTCGTCACAAGGGCTGACCTGAAGCGCGAAAGATAACCCACCTGCCGTATGTGGCACGAGCAAGCGGGAATGGTGTGACGATAGGTGATTTTCAGGGTCTATGTCAATTTACCAGAGGGTATATATACTGGGATGAATAGGTTTATCTGAAAGTGGGGATGCCTCAATTGAGTGAGAAAAACGCACACCATCAATGGCCATTTCAGGAACCGATTTATTGGAGGTACCGATTCCATATGTTTTTGGCCTATTTTTCAGGCCTATTTTTGAGGGAATATCTCCACAAAATATGGCCAGAAATATGGTACATTTACGTACATCCATTTTAGGATCCTGAAATTCCCATTGAACTTAGCAGAAAAGTGATGATTTGATGATTTTTCAGAGATTCTGTGGGATTTAATGGAAATTGATGGGATCTTAGTTCGCTGTTAGAAGCCAAAGGCTCTATGTCAATATATTGAAACCATGGGATTTCGTTTCTTTTTCAGAAATGGACTTAAATCCATCGACGGGAATGAACCCGCAAAACGTTGCATGCCAATATATGCCATAGTTTGTTCAGTGGATCAGCCCCACCTGTCCGAAACAAACAAGGATGAAACCTACTTACCAACTAGGATGAACCACGAGTACAATACATATATGTATATATACGTATATACATACAAATATACAAAACAACTTTACGAACTGAACTGTATGCCTGACAAGGGACACCAACAGGGGTTCTTAAATGGCTATGAAACTGGTGAAATGGAGGGATCCCCAAAACCATCGGCTTCAATACTGAAATGGTGCCATTTTTGGTTGATTTGGGGGTACTCCCATGACTTAGGAAACCTACATTTCAAGATTAGTATATAATATCTATGACTCTATGGTTATAAATTGATTATCCCACGTAATGCTTATAACATGGCAAAAATCCGGGGCACGGTGCGGGGCAGCGAGGGTGGCACGGTCAGGGGCTGGAGATCAAAAAAGTAGGACATCTGGTGCTTGGGATAGCT
>Ga0126342_10019404_pt1 | contig 11554 bp, 9 predicted proteins | sample Cyp1metagenome_FD_92528 | JGI IMG/M metagenome (GOLD analysis project Ga0126342, IMG submission 92528) | Coral microbial communities from Lord Howe Island, Old Settlement Bay, Australia - Cyphastrea 1 metagenome | ecosystem: Host-associated > Invertebrates > Cnidaria > Coral ... | reverse complement strand
CACTTCGACCATCGACTCACCCGAGCTGCTAAAAATGGGGAGCCCGGCCAGCGCAGCAATGGTGACCAAGTAGATCAAATAGATCCAGCATTGCATGGCCAAGCACGGGAAGGCCAAGGTAAAATTATAGATATGGGTCCCCAGCGGTTGATTTATGACAATTATCCTGGCTGAAAAAAATCTATCATATCATTGAAACATCTATTGCATCAATGGTTGACCATCTTTGGGGATTGATTTGGTTTCCCATTGTCCTTGCAGGGAATCTCCCCGCTACTGGATAATTGTTTGATCATGTGTGATTATTTCCATAGAATTTATGAATGGCACATTCAATGTATTGATCCGATTTCAGCTGAAGGTTGCATTCACCACCGTTGGACCCTGGGAAGTGGATGCCTACTGAAACAATAGGTTATTATAGCTATATAATGTTATATAAACCAGGGGTATTAAAAAAAACTAGGTTTAAAAAAAAAAAACATGTTTTTTTGGGGTACATCAAAAAAAACCAGGTTTCTTATATTCAACCATAAAAAAGTAGGTTATTGCTGCAGTAGGTATATATATTGGGGAGTATAATCCTCTATAATCATTAACCAACAGGGGTTTTGAACACTAATCATTTGACAGAACTGGTTGAACTTCTGTGCAATTGAGTAAAAGTGATTTGTTCAAGTAACCATGATGAAACTGCGGAAGATCATGGCAGTTGAACCGACTGCCTTAAGTTTTTGGTTGTTCAACTCTGTGTTGATCTCATAGAACTAACATGATCCGAGGTTCAGTAAGGCGGAACTCTATGAGCAGAGCTTTCCATGGACCATCATTGCAGGGCAGGTCCGAAAAGTGTCCGAAAAGTGTCCTCAAACGTGACTGGGAAATCCCCGAAAAAAAATCCGACAAATAGAGGTTTCCGGGAACATCATGGAAGCTTGGTGAATTTTCCAGCAAGCCATGCCGAGGTGGAAGCCCAGGGAAACAGCAGAGTTAAGGTGGGGTAAATCCCCAATTTTCAGACACACTCAAAGATCAAAGTGTTGGTCACAAAATCGCATTGTGTCAAATAAATTCAAATAATATTATATATATGCATATTATGTATTATTATGTATCATTATGTCATATACATATGAATCCATTGGTATCCCATGACATCCACAAATGTGGTAAACCGTTGTCCATGAAATTCAGATGTACCCAGCCAAAACTTCACACGGCTCAGCATTGCACAGGTCTTTGCCATCGGGTCCTTCATTCCGCAGCACCCGGGTGGTTTTCTAATTCGCCGCGCCATTGGGGAAGATGCCACCGAGCACCTTGAAGGTTTGGGGGTGTTGTCACTCAAGTGACTGAGATCCTCAAAGAAACGTTTGTTTTTCTTGTGGTACTTCCATAAAAAAATGGGATATCATAGCTCTAATCATCCAAAAAACCATAATAGTACATCATCAATTACTATTAACTCAGAAGCCACAATTCTACTTTCTCTCGAAAATCCGCCATGGATTTCGATGATGTTCCGGAGGCTACTGGGATTCCACCAGTCCAAATCACATCAAATCACCAACCATGGGTTGACATCCTACACTTTCAGACTTTCAGACGTTTTTCTGTTGCTCTTTGTGGATTGGAACTCTGAGGGCGGTTCGGTTCGTGCATCACTTGAGAGGTTTCGGTGTTGCTGATGTTTATTTCCATCCTACCTGCGATGATGTCCAATGATTGCTTTTGGGATGGATGGCCGTCAAACCACCAACTGGTTTTCATCTTGATGGATTACCTTTTGGAGAGATTCTAAAAAGATGGGTGAGTAAGCTTTGCTTTCAATTTCTCGCGCGCTTTGGAGAGATAACCTCAATATCTTTCAAGCGATGATCAAGGGATCTTCAAAGTTTATATTGAGTCGTTCAAAATCGTTATACTACAGTAGTTATACCCCATTCTGTTCCAATTTGACTGAGCGAATGGTTATGCATAATCATAGATTATTTTTGGATATTTTTGGTGGGTACACTAGTTCTGGAGATTGTTTGACAACCCATACATAGATCATTTTAATCAGCTGAGAAGATTCAGTACAGGTGGCTCCCCCAGTTGCAATTTGATTCATAACCCCCATCAAACAATGTTCTTATTGCTATAGACCCTACTCAATCTAGTCATAAACCAACTTAGCCAATATAAATCAACCAGATAAATCCCACATCATCCATGTTTTTTTTGTGAACTCTCACCTTTTCCCTTCCTACATTTTCCTACCTTAACGGACCGGGAAACGGAATTTTGGCCGCGTTGACGTCTCGAGGCTTTTCTTGTCACACCACTGCCCTACGGGTCCTGCAGCAAAAACTTTGGAGTCCCGGCGGCAAGACAGATGGGCAACATGCTCTATGTATGGTATCTGATTGGTGGTCTGGATCATTTGGATTATTTTTGTCCATTCAGTTGGGAATTCCATCGGGCCCCAACTGACGAGTTCTCCATGATTTTTCAGAGGGGTGTTCGTCAACCACCAAGATAACGAACTGGAAAATCACCATTTTGAATGGCTAAATCAACTATTTCTATGGCCATTTTCAATAGCTTTTTGTATGTTTACCAGAGGGTATGGTATATGGTGTATTCAAGTACCCTCCAAGAATCAAAAGTGGCAATGGACAATCTCCAATTTATAGATGACCTCCATTTCTGAGTGATCTTTCAGCCCCGTTTGATTAACAGAGGGTACGTCTGGATTTAACGGACAAAACCAAGGATTTATATGGAAGAACAATAAATACATATAAATATTTACATAGGGATATACAACCCACACTTTGATTTGGGTTTGCTTGAAAACGGTGGATTTACACCCTCTTCTGGCCACTGTAATTGGAGATATTGATGATAAATCAGTGGACAGTGGATTTTATGTTTGTTTATTGTATTCTCTCAGACAAACCGACATACCCATATTTACCTAGACTTGCTGTGCTTTTTGGATCAGAGCTAGACGCGTTTGAAAATCTGACAAACGTACGTGTTACGTGGACCATAATTATACATATCATTGTACAATTAGAGCACATACTATCTTGTTCAGTCCCTGACCGGAGCTGCACAAGTTGGGATGACAATAGCACCACTGGTTCCATACTGTGCTTTCAAAAGGAGACTCTGACCCATTTCATGGGGACATGAGTTGGCAGAGGAGCCAAGTCTGAAGGCATCGAAATAAAGTTGAATATTGACAGTCGGGCTGTACAAGGGTCCTTTGGATAGCTAAGTTTGTGCAAAAAAAAACGGCTTTTTGGCAACTACTTTTTGGCAACTATAAGTATAGGGGGTCCACACTGTCTACACACCAACTTATCTCTGGGCCACCACCTTGCATGTTTCGTAATATCTTACCTTCTGCCTTCTGCAACAAAATCCTTTGGGAGAAGGCATTTCGGCCCCAACATCATACCCCAAGACTGCCTTGGAAGACAACTGTATCCATAAATAAGGGGGAGTTCGTGAGAGTTATTAAGGTGATTTCACTATTGCGACAATTTCCATCTTGCGATGTGCATCAAAGCATGGTTTGGCGACTCAGTTGCGGCAGCAAAGTACGGTCAATGAGTTGACCCATCCCGATGATCCATGGCTTTGGTCAAGTTACATAAATCCCAAGGATCAGTCATTTATAAAGGGAATTACAATACATCTATAATACATCTTTAAAAAAATGTATTCTATACATCCATATATTAAAGATCTCTATGCAATAGATCTATAGTACATCTATGTATACATCTATACAATTCTACTGATCTCATCACGAATCGTATCTCTTTTTGGGCCTCAACGTGAGACGATCGAAACTCGCTTCGGGTCCACCAGGAGCGCTACCAGATCGGAACGTTGGCGAACTGGGCGGTCCAGCTGCATGGGCAAAAGCAAAGGGGTTCACCTTTAGGCATCGTCAGATTTGGATTTGCTGAAGATGAGTTTGTTTATTTTCTCCATGTCAAATCCACTACTTGGGGAATCTACAGGGAATTTGTCTTATTTTTTGGCGGTTCCTGAAGATCAAATCCATGTAGAGGTTTCATGGGGTTTCCTAAAATGGGTGCCCCTTAAATCATCCGTTTAAATTGGATTGTCCTCTATAAACCATCCATTTTGGGGATTCCCCGTTTATGGAAACCACCATATTAAACCATATGGCCATATGGTAAACCCGGGGGATCCCCCATTTTAGGAACCCCCCGAATATACGGCCAATTATAAGTGGACTAATCCTAATTCATGTTTAGCACAGCTAAAATGTTGGCCATGTTTGACAGATTGTGAGTGATTGTGATTGTGATTGTGGTTGTTATGGTTGTTGTGGTTGTGGTTGTGGTTGTGGTTGTGGTTGTGACTGTGGTTGTTGTTGTTGTTGTTTGTTGTTGCTGTTGTTGTTGTTGGTGGTGGTGGTCATGGTGGTTGTGGTTGTGGTTGTGGTTGTTGTTTGTTTGTTTGTTTGTTGGTTGGTTTGTTTGCTTGTTTGTTTGTTTGTTTGTTTCTTTGTTTGTTTGTTTGTTTGCTTGTTTGTTTGATTGGTTGTTTGTTTGTTTGTTTGATTGTTTGTTTGTTTGATTGACTGGTTGTTTGTTTGATTGGTTGTTTGTTGGTTGGTTGGTTTGTTGGTTGGTTGGATGGTTGGTTGGTTGCTTGTTGTTTGTTGTTGGTTGTTGTTGGTTGTTGGTTGTTGGTTGTTGGTTGTTTGTTGCTTGTTGCTTGTTGTTTGTTGTTTGTTGTTTGTGTTTGTGTTTGTTGTTGTTGCCGTTGCTGTTGCTGTAGTTGTTGTTGTTTCTCACTAACTAAGATTAAACAACTATAGTTTTGTTTCTCGCAGATTATATGTTTATATCGTGTATGTTTGGTATATGCATTATATATACAACAATCACATGCAGTCCCTTTTATCATCAATGCCATCATGATACCAATAACAAGGTAAACATGTTAAAAATAAGCAACTGATGATCATCAACATCAACATGAGTTTGTCTGAAATTGAAAACAAGGTACCCATTTTTTCACCTGTTGTCTAGATGTTTTCATTCTTCATTTAACCAACTATTTGATGGTAAATCCTTCATATTCAGACACATCAAACAGTCATATTGTTGGTTGTAAAACCAAACATATCATATAAGTTGAATCCCAGTTGTCATGTATTTAACTAACTTCAATTCAATTTCAGAGAAACCCAACTATCACTATCATATTGTAAGTCATAAGTATTCCCATAACCTATCCATTATAATGTCATCCATGTCATAATATATCCAATAATCACAGAATATACCCTCCGGCAACCTAAGACAGCTATGGAACATGGTCCATTCATTGATATTTACCGATTAAACACAATGATTTTTCACTTCGCTACGTTACAGTAGATAAATTTAGAGCGTATGTAACTCATTGTTTCCCATAACCCCATCAGATCCCAGAACACAAATCGGTTGAATCATACAAGGTGGTGCCCCCAAGATAGCTAAGTTGGTTTATAACTCCAATAACTATGGTTTATGGTACCTATATCTATAGTTAATGGGGTTATAACCCATTTATAACTGGAGGGGGCACCACCTTGTATGAAATTCAATCCCTATAAATCCCATGATTGTTGGATAAATGTATCCATTCGTCAACAGCATCGATTCATGTCACGCCTTCAGCACGTCTCAGGACCATGAAGTCACCAACGTCGAGGAGGCTGATACCCAAACGGTACCCTAAATAGCTAATGGATGTTTATTCCCTCAGATATGATATGTAATATGTAATAGGTTTTGACCCATCCCCACATGAGACAACTTCAACACTTCGGAATCCCATGTTTTTGTTTAAACATTTTTGTTGCCACCAAACATTGGAATTTATATGGTGATATGATTGAGGTATCCGGGATTGTTTTTGAACAACGATATTCTGTCGCCACATCTCATGTCAGCTTTGTGATGCCAAGAATCTGTTCACCAGTAGTATTCAATGTTGTTTATCACCAGCCATATTTGATCAGAGTGATGATAACTCCTTGTAACCTTTGCTTTGGATATAGTCATGGGGGTAGAATCAACCGTTCCAGTTTGTCAGAAAGTGGATTACCCCAATAGTGACAATCAGACCACATGTGTTTCCCTTTGGTAAACTAACATAGCTATGGAAAAATCACTATTTTTTATGGGTAAATCCACTATTTCTATGGCCATTTTCAATAGCAAACTGTTAGTTTACCAGAGGGTACCTCGGAAATCATTCCACAAATGCCGTGAATCCAAGGCTAACCACTCGGATTGATGGCATGTCCCCCAATATGGCTATACCATTCAATTTCTGATTGTTGTTGGTTATTTATCCCATTGTATCCTCATTGATCTCCCATTATACATCCCATTATATACCACTATATCCCAGTATAGTATAGTGAGTATATATTTATTCATACCATTATTAATTACTCGACATATGCCCATTCTGTAGCAATGTATGGTGCTGATGTATCCTCATAAACTATTCTCATTGATATCACATTATACATCCAATTGTATGATCATGGTCCCATTATATCATCTTCATATTCTCACCATATCCCAGTATATCATCTGTAGTTGGTTACCCTTTGATAGACTAACAACTAACATATCTATGGAAAGCCACCACTTTTAATAGGTTCTAAACTGTAAATCAACTATATAGACCTTATTTATGGGTTCATTTTCGATATAAATGGGTTCATTTTCGATGGCTATGTTCGTCTACCTAAGAAGAGTATACATCCCATGAAACATCCACATGAATGGCTACAGAACTATTATTGGCTGAAATCTACATCCCATGAAACATTCTCAACATCGGATCATGATGTTCTCATGGGCTACAGATCTCAGGTCAATGTCCCATCCCCCAAGCTGTTTCGCCCCGCCCAGCTTTGGCGGCGTCGACCCCTTCAACGGCACTTCTGGCGTCGCCTGAAGGAGGGGAGACGGCAACCGGAGACCGGGAAAAACAACCAGGGAACAGCATGGAACTTCTGTGTTTTCACAAAATATCAGGAAAATTATGGTTTATGGTGTACATTGGTATATTGTCATGGTACTGATAATTCCCCCATAACTTGGACACCAATTCATGAATGGATCCAGTACTAAACCACGGCAATCTTCGACAGATTTGGACAAGGTGAGGCCCCCTAGACAAATCAGTTGACTTCGAACTAAGATGAAGTAAGCTCACTATCTAACTACGGTTTATTGGGAATTGAATAAGTAAATATATATATATAGATAGAGATAGAGATATAGATAGATATAGATAGATATAGAGATATAGAGATATAGATATAGATACGGATAGATAGATATAGATAGATATAGAAATATAGATAGACATAGATAGAGATAGATAGGTATAGATAGATATAGATAGCTATAGGTAGATATAGATGGATATAGATAGATATAGATAGACTTTTTGTTCGATATATATATATAGATATAGATATAGATATATAGATTTGGATAGATATGGATATAGATAGATATGGATAAATATAGATAGATATGGATGGATGGATGGATGGATGGATCGATCGATAGATAGATAGATAGATACAGTATTCAATAGGGTTTATAAACCATAGATGTTCATGGGTTTACAATCCAACAAACAGAACATGTGGGAACCTCACCCTTGTAGGGAGCCCAGGAGTCCAAGATTTCCTTGACCTCCAACAGCTTCGAAGCCGAGTTTTTGGCCTGTTCCATGCTGAAGCTTGGCACCAAGTTGCTCGGGGGCACCACCTTGTAGGAGTTTAAGCAAACCCAAAATATTGGAATACCATAGAATAAGTTTTAAAACTATGGTAATATCCCCCAACATATCCCAACATAAATATTGGAATATGGATATGATATTGGAATATGATGGAAAATATGGTGGATAAAGTTTAGACCACCTTGGAAAATATTGGAATATGATGGCATATAATGGAATACATATATATATATACATGAAACATACGGCATCGAAAATGAGGATGGAAGCAATGAAGAAGAGATCTGGGGGTCTTGTTCCAGAACTGGGAATACCTTCCATGGCAATTTGAATGCAGAAAGTCATGAACCGCTGGATTTTAGAACCGACATATTCCAATTGACTCACGCTGCAATTGTTGTTGGGACAGGTTAAAATCATCAAGCAGTTCAGCATGTCAAACTGTTCAACCAAAAGCTTACGAAGATAAGTCCATTCAGCAATACTACTGATTTATAACTTAAGTCCTTTCATGAGCTCACCAGGCAAGTCCAAATCTGGTTGGTGGTGTGGACCATTTTTTATTTTTCCATATATTGGGAATAGTAACCCCAACTGACGAAGTCATATTTTTCAGAGGGGTAGGTCAACCACCAACCAGAAATTCTACCAAAAAATCCTCAGAGTCCTCAGTCATTCAGCTTTTCCAGCTGGTCCTGAATTTTGATAAGTCCCTTGCAATGGTAGTTTTTTCCCCCCTGTAAGAAGTTGGCTGATAACTTTCAGAAAATAGGTGGACATATCTACCACAAACCAAGCAGTTAACCTAAAGACTTGCACCAAACTGTGGCAAATCAATTTAAATCCCAACAAATTGTTGATGAAACCTTTATGTTTGTGGTGAACTTCCCCATTGCGCCCTCAGTCACTTCAGGGATGGTTAGACTGATCCGATTCTAAGTCCTTTCAGAGTCAGGTTAGGGTCAAACAAGTGTTTTGAACACCAAAATCAACCAAACACATCCAAAGGGCCATGAAGAGGTCACTCCATGTCACCCCCCATCAAACTAACCATGAAAATCACTGGTTTTCAATGGGCTTTAAACCCCAATTCTAGTACCGTTCATGGAATGATAGTCCTAGAAAACCAGTGATGGGGCGTCATCATTTTTATGGAACCACTTAAAATTTCATGTTCTGCCAAAAAAAACAGAGGATATATAATTCCCCAGTCCCCATCAGGATGCTTTTCTTCCTCTGGTGCTACTACTGCTATGTCCGCGGCTGGTGGCGCCTGAACCTCTGCTGCAGCTGGTTCTGGCTCCGGCATTTGGACGCCGGGCTCCACGCCGCGATGCACGGCGACTTTCGGAAGAGCAAAAGGCTCCAGGGAGGCCCGTTTTGAAACGGGGGGAGAGGGGTGGAAAACAGAAGACGGTTTTTTGCCAGATGAAATATAATGGTCAATAATGGATTATGTATATATATAGTAATATATATATATAGTAATATAATATATAATGTATATATAGTAATATATATATATATAATATACAATTATATGGTTATTTAGTTGTCAAATGTGGTCAATAATTGTTACAATAATTATGGTTACAATGGTTTGTATTGGTTAACAATGGTGATCATCCAACTATATTTAGATTGTATGTTGATAGATTATACAGGTATCAGGCATCAGGATGTATGAAAACCTAAGAAACTTCCATAGGGGAATACACATCCAGCATCATCCAGCTATCTTAGGGTAGAGTCCCAAGGTTTTAACTCATAGCCATATGAAAGCTGTAGGGGATTGGATGATATTTTAAACTTAAGATAGCAGGTCAGATAGTTAGATATGAATTAAATATAAGATAATGTAAGTGGATTTTTGTTCAGATGTTTTTGTTTGTCTTGTAAAAATGGGAAATCACCAGTTGGAGAATCTATAGGGAGAAATTATTTGCATTTTTTCTTGGGCTCCTTGAACAAATCGGAGAAAAAAAAATAGTCAACGTTGTTTCGCATGGAGGATTAACCTTCATGTTTTAAACATCAAACTAAACTGCCTGGTGAATGTTTGGCTATACAATGGGTTGAACACGGGATGGTATTCACCAAAAACAATGAGAATCTACAGTACATAAATCTTTACACATATGACTGACAAACTCAGAAACACGTACCTAGACCCTCCGTTTGTACACATAAACATGTTGCTTTACCAGATAATTTTAGTCCTTAAAAACCTCTATGAATAGAGGTTTCTAGCTGGGAAAAAATATCTATAAATGGTGGATTTTCTAGCCATGTTTGAATTTACCATGCTTTGGATTGTTTTTCGGTATTTGGAGGGTCTAGCCCTATAGGACTCTGGTATAGAGCTCAGCTCGTGGCTACAGATCGCTTTTTTGCAGGTCTGTTCTGGGTTTACAGCCTTTTATCCCACCGCGCGATGGAGTACTACTGGGGCTCCAGTGGCTTGAATGGATGTGGACTCAGCAAACATTGGCCAGGGGACCCAGGGGGACCCAGCGCAGATGGGGGTACAGTTATGGCCATGGCTACCAGTTGTAACTGGTTATTTCTATGGGATGAGATACATGACCGATAAATGGGGTGACTTGTTAGTACTTATAACTGATAAATGGCCATAACTGTAGGGGCTCTGAGAAGGGCCCGAATTGCGGTGAGAGTGTTTCTTTCCTACCCTTGTGCGAAGGGTCACCAAGCGACGCTAAATCCAAACTTTGTTTCCTGCCGCATTTTCTGCTTGAAATGTTGAGGTGGCATCATGTTTTTCCCAATGATCCAGGACCAGCTGCTAATCCGATGGCATGATGGTATGGCTCTTCTGGGGTTCTCGCGGTTTATCCGTGTTAACTCTACATAGCCATGATGACTTTTGACCAAAATGATTTCAAGATACCTTTCCAAATTATTCGATGAGTTGGAACATTTTTCCATTCAGTTGGGAATGTCCCATATATTGGGTTGAAACCACCAGCCATTCATGATTCGATGAGTTGCCATGAAAGTGATCTGATTCTGACGAGGCTCTGAGAAGATGTTTTTGCCGTTTAGCCCATTGTTTTGTCAGATCCCATCGTGCATTGACATTTTGTTTCTGGGATATCGATTCATGATAGAGCCATATGATATCAATGGTAACCATTGGCCAAACGTTTCATGATAGGTTTCATGATACCCAGCGTAAAAATGATACGTCGACACTTATGATACCTGGCATGTCAGGCACATTGTTCCAATGTCAAATGCAGAACCAGAACACAACGATGCTTTCAATAGCTATCGCAGAATCGCAGACTGGACTAATATTTGATGGTTGGAAATTGTTGGCTATAGCTCGACCCGACTTTCAATACCCGAACACAAATTAATGTATAAACGTACTTAAAATAGTGGGTAGAATGTTAAACATAACACCACCATGTGTGAAAGGTAAATCATCATACATCATCTATAAATGGGCGATGTTCTATTACCGAATTATGGGGTACCCATCAGCAGGACGCGATCCTGATTGGAGCACCATGACCGGCATTGCCTGGGTGAGGTGCCATGCTTCAGGGCAATGACTGTGGAACCATTCGACAATTTGGGAGTTTACCATCAAGTCAATGTCTATCAGATCCTTTAATGCAATGTAATGTACATTGTATATAGATTGTATATAGATTGTATATAGATTGTATATAGATTGTATATAGATTGTATATAGATTGTATATAGATTGTATATAGATTGTATATAGATT
>Ga0126342_10019403_pt1 | contig 11554 bp, 13 predicted proteins | sample Cyp1metagenome_FD_92528 | JGI IMG/M metagenome (GOLD analysis project Ga0126342, IMG submission 92528) | Coral microbial communities from Lord Howe Island, Old Settlement Bay, Australia - Cyphastrea 1 metagenome | ecosystem: Host-associated > Invertebrates > Cnidaria > Coral ... | reverse complement strand
GGTTGAGGTCCAGCGGTGCTCACTGAGCTCGGCGGGTCCCAGGTTGAGGTCCAGCGGTGCTCACTGAGCTCGGAAGGTCCCAGGTTGAGGTCCAGCGGTGCTCACTCAACTCGGCAGGTCCCAAGTTGAGGTCCAGTGGTGCCCAGTGCGCTCAGACCCTTGCAGTTGAGGTCCAGCAGTGCCCACTGCGTGCGGAAGTTGGCGAAGAGATTGACGAAGAGTTGGCAAGGCGGAAGTGAACATGGAAGTGGAGGCAGAGGTGGTGGAGGAGAAGGAGGAGGAGGAGAAGAACAACTCTCATAAAATCTAACAACCCTCACCTGGCAGGTGGAGAAATACAAACCATTTGCGGTAAACATACAATACAATATAGTATATAACATATGGTATTTCATATCTCATACATACATTTGAAGAAAACATAGTATTACATAATACATGTTCATTTCATACTATATTATCATATTTGATATGTAAGCCACAAAATACAAACCATCTGTGGTAAACATACAATACAATACAGTATATAACATATGGTATTTCATATCACATACATATATTTGAAGAGAACATAGTATTATGTAATACATGTTCATTTCATAATATATTATCATATTTGATATGTAAGCGTTATATGAGGAAATGGCTATGGTCAGTTCCTACTTTCTCCTGAGAGTGTGATGGAAGCTACCTGTGGATCGCCCCGCTTGAGTCCCATGGCATGGGAGTTGGCACACAACTGAGCGACGCGGTCGCGACATGCTGTTGGGATCGAACTTCAGGTTGCTTACGGAAACGAAGCACCCCCGCATCGGAGGGTACCGGACCTGCTCTGACCTTTGGAAGCCCACCACGATGAATGGAAAGGCTTACATCAAGATTTTGGAGATTGTGGAGCTCAAGGATTTTTGCTTGTCGATTCCAGTTTAAGGGTTTCCCCCCAAACAAGGATGAATCAATTTTTCCCCGACATACCCAGTGAATTGAACATACCCTGTGGTTGGCCCAACCATCCCTCAGATTTTTGGTTTCCATCCACCACTCGCCTCAGCCGCCAGACAACTTCCAAGTTCTTGGAGCTGCGCAGCTTGGCAAGGCTCAGCTTGGCACCGAATGTTGTAGCGCTGCCAGTGGTCTGGCCAGGGCTGGGAAATAAGATCACCAATATTTCACTGTAAGTTCATTAGGGGTTCAAAACTATTTTCTTTGTATACTATCCCCAATAACCTAGCCTTCTTACGCTTCTCTTTCAAGGCATCCAGCACAAAGCACACCGGTTCGATCTGGGTAAATTGAATCCCCCCATCATCGGTCTTCCCAGAATCATGCATGGACAGCTTGACGTTGACCTCACCCAGCTGTTGCAGACTTGACATGACATCCGCCAAAGTAGTGACCTGAGGGCTGTGGACAAACAACAGACCTCCTGATGGGTTTTGATTGGTTTTAACTAAGGTATCAGAAAATCCAATATTATTTAGATTCTTAAACCACCCCCTTTCCCTTAACTAGTGATGTTGGCAGGCAAATGACCTTGTTGTAGAAATCTGCGCTCTTCACATGATCTGGGGCCCTGCGGTCAAGCTCTATGATGCATTTCTGGGTACCATCTTTGACTAAGAAGGGAAGCCAGCAGCCACTGTCGCCACAGTCACTCATGACATCACGGGCTGTGCCCTTTGAAACAAGCCAAAGAGTTCCGTAGATGCAAGAGCTTGGATTAGCGCTGTGTCCTGAGAGTCAGCCACAATCCACAATTCATTCGCTTTGCGATCACAGATGAGCTTGAAATTCCCACAGGACAAAGTAATCCTCAGGGTCCCATGGCAAAATACAAACTCAAAATAAGGTTGAAGACAGTTTGATACATTTTGGGAAAGTTATTTTTCTACAGGATTGGGGGTATTGAAGAAAGAACAACTGGTGCTTCCAAATAACCTGCACTTATGTTGCTTTGTGGGGTTTGTTGGGCTCCTGTTTACTATGTCCATCTAACATAGGGGTCCTGTCTTCCATCTGGTCTTCGTGGTCACTCGGTTTCGTGGTGTCAACCTTCAAACGCTTGGCAGGCTGACCTGGCTGTGCACCATCTTCTCCCTCAAGGCATCGCTTCAAGTTGTTCTTGTTCCACCGGGCGTTGTGTTTGGTGATCAACTCCTTTGTGTCAGCTTCGAAGTCTGGGTTGGTGACACACCAATATTGAACCAAAGTCTCTTTCACCACCAAAGTTCCATCTGGGAGACCTACACAAACTTCATAAGCTGGTGGGTCCATGGATTGGAGTTTCTGAAGGTCATCCGTGCAAGAGCTGAACTGGGGAAATCCAGCCAAAGATAGACGGCCTTCCCGGGCCAAGCTGTAGACTTTGTTGGCGATGGCTGCAGCAACGTACTCACCCTCCTTTTTGGTGTGGCACACCGTCGCACAGCACACCTGCTGTCCTACAGGGAATTAGGGATCACTTTTGAACTTTTGCTGTCAATTGGACATTGAATACGGCTTTTTGTTTCACCATCTAGTTGTATTTACATATTTAAAACCATACTGAACATACCCAAACAATGGCTAACCATGGCTTACCCATATCCCCAAAAAGTCTTTATTAAAGAGGATTGATTCCCAACTAATCGCATTGAAACTATATGTACTGGATCTGAAATAATGTCTATACCCATTCATGATTGAATCTGTACATTACCTGATGCCCTGACACTTAATCAAATGATGGTTTGACCTTTGGTGGATAAATTCTTGAGGGCTGAACTGTTGGAAACTGATGGCATAGGTCCTTGCACCACCCTTTGCAGGCAATGTGAGGCAGGCCAGGCATCGTACCCAAACATGTCAACCACCACTGTGTTGCCCGTTGGTGCCAGGCTCTCCACGAACTTCTCGACGAAGCTTGCTCCAGCACAATGCTGCAGGGGCAGCGGGCATGTGTCTAGAGGTGGGGTGATTGGATTCAAATCTTTACATTTTTTCTTGACTTCATACATCCTGGAACTTACATGTGGTTATTGGGTTCAGTGGCCAGGTGTGGAAACAAAACACATCAGATAGCTTTGGGCAAAAACACCCCAACCTGTTTGAGTTCTTGGACTGGTGTGAAGCGGTCGTTGGCAGCAAAGAAGCTATCAACCTTGTCAACCTTCAGCATTTCACCCCTGGGTAGCATCGAGATCCCCTTTACAACTGCATGCTTCCAAGCTCGTGATTTGTGGTAGATGTTGTTCTTGTCGGCCGCTGTCACCAGAAGGCATGGGTAGGCCCCTTCCCGAGAACCATACACGGTGGTGTCCTCGAAGATGGCGCTGCAATTCTTCACCTGTCAAGAGGGATTCCCAAGATGATCACTCATTATTTTATAGTTCCATATTGGTGATGGGGTTGCTTAACATAAGATATGCTCTCAAGGAGAATGGAGAGGAGTTCCCATGTGGTAAAACACTCAACATACTAGTAGGGTGTGGTTGGGTTCCTACTGGTCAACATGATATCAGCTTGGGTTCCTAATAACTTATGATCATGTCATTTTGACCATGCATGACCATCCAAGGAGCCAGAAACACAGCCAAGATGATGGAGGCCGCGCTGTGGGCGCTGGAAGGTGGTCAAAAGGTATTGCCATACTATAACATAAAACGTTTTGTGGTCCCATAATATACTCTTGATTATCGAATCTATTTCATTGGGTTGGGCTAGCGCATTTTGTGGTACCAATCCAACCCCTTAGTCAAGATTCCCATTTCATGTTTTCAGGGTTTCCAGGTAATTACCCAATTATCACCGTTTAATCCACTGAAGCCCCAAAATACATTTGGAACAAGTGACCTTGAGGTTTCGGTCGGCAGCCATAAGCTGACACTGCAACTTGTAGCGATAGTCTCTCAAGATCCGCTCCGCATCAGTGGCACCTTTCTCCTCCTCATCTGTTGCATCCGGGTCCTCATCATCTCCTGGTTCAGGGGTATTGGGCTAACTCACGACAGGCCTTTTTGACAGTTTGTTATTGAAACAGATCCCAAAGTCAAAAGGAGAAAAAATCTTGGAACATATGGGGTATCGTTCCCTTTCATTACTTCAGATTCAACAAACCAATAAGTAAAATAAGAAACCGACTATTTGACAAACAAATGGTATTGAGTGCTCACTGGATGTGACCGGCTTGGCTGGCCTTCTTCTGGCTCTTCCTTTCCGTCAGCATTCTCTGCCTTCTCATGCCTGAAGCTTGATTGAACCATGTTTGAAGGAAGCTTATTTATTCCAACCCAGGGTCGAGACAACAACAAGACTGATTAACATGAATTCATTAAGTTTTATTCCAACTCATCCTTATATACTTACTTGTAAATTACAAACCCAAATCTTAAGACTACATATCACCGACAAGTTGTTGAATAACCTAGATACTTCAATGGGCTTGAACGCAGATCACCAGCTCTGTTGGGAAGAATGATCACCCCCACGAATGTTTTGCTGTAGCTGTGGCAAAGTTGGGTCAGTGTCTCCAGGGCAAACATCAAACGTTTTCCAGAGACCACCCCACAAGAGACGAAGTTGACCCAACCAATGAGCCTTTCGCGCTCAGGGCGGCGGATGCCACTTCCAAAGCCAGTCAAAGTGCTCTGGAGCCATGGTTCAAGCTTGGCCGCAATGGTTGGGAGGTTGTCAGGATCCTCCTCACCTTCAGGGATAGATTGCTGTAAACATCAGTGCATAGACCCTTCTCCCATTATCCAATGTGTGTTCAGTGGGTGATCTCCCGGAAAAAAGTTAAAACTTGTTTTCATTAAACATGTTTAAACTGCTTCCCCTATAAGCTTATTTTTGGACCCAAGGGAAAAAAGTCTAAAGTTTCGGTCTTGGCTGAGTAAGATTACTCAATGGGTTTCCCTCCCTGAAAAATAGAATTTGTTCATTGGGACCCAATGAAAAAATCTTATCTGTGCGTATTCACTGGGTAGTATTTTTGTCATGGCTTTGGGTCTTGAAATCTGTAATGTTTTTTTGGGGTATAAATAATATCTGATCTTTGGGATATCGCAATGCAAATTGATGGGCAAACAAAACTTTTGTTGTGCGCCTCCAGATCCCATGGGTTTGCTTGGCGTGACACACCAAGTAGGCATAGATTCCCCGCTGAACTGGTTCACCAGCCGCCATGCGGTAGTGTGCATTTTCTGCAGGGTTTCCATGGCAGCTGGCAGTTGGCAGTCAACCAAAGATAGAAAACATTAGATCTCAAAAGAAAAAATGGTCTTGGATGGTCTTTGCTTGGTTTGGGTATCTGTATGGACGCGCCATTTTTAGTTCAAAACGGTTACTTGACAAAAGGGTGTGTCACTATTTTGAGACATACCATTGTGACATGAACAACTAGGAAAAAAGATCACCCATAGATCACCCTATTTGAAACGCAACGATTTCAACAGTGTCCTCTAGAGACTGGATCATGATGGTCTTGGTGCGGCTCGCATTCGCCTCAGCACTGGCCAGGAACTTTTCATGCTGAACCTGGTCGTTCTCCAGATTGGTCTGGAACAGCTGATACGCGGCAGCAAGGGATTGTTTCCGCGCATTCGCCACACTGCTTTGGGCAGTCAACACATGTTCTTCTTGAATGACTCCTGAAGCTTCCATCAAGAAGCTCAACTTCTTGTAGTCAAAGGACGCATCATTGGCTTTCATGTGAGTGCGCAGTTCGCTGTCCAATGCCCTTAGCCCAGGGCAACATGACAAAGACTGTTGATAAAATCTGAAATATTCAAGAACACCAGGACATGGCATGGCTTATCAATTTTCCAAATTTGTATAGATATGTACACTTAATGGCATATGGCTAAGGTGGTTAAACTTCCTGCCAAGGAAACCCGGTGCTTTGCAGGGGAACACATCAGTTCAAAGAAATGCACAAGGAATACTGCGGTCTGATAAATAGACACCACAGGAATACTGCGGTTTGAAAATGGGCATGTGGAATACTGCGGTTTGAAAAACGGTTCCCAAAGGAATACTGCGTTTTTTTTTTCCCCTACCTCAGGCAATACAGCGGTTTTTTTTTCCAAGCCCTGAGAAATCTTGCGGTTTACTCAAGCTCCTTAATGTTCAGAATCTTTGAAATCACAGGAATTTATAGATGATCCCAATCTTAGTGGAAAATACCGCGGAATTTAAAATCCACCGTATAGAAAGGCCTTTCCCAGGGTTAGCATGATTTTTTTGGTGGAAACAGAGCTAAGAAAAAATCATCACCACCTGCAATTTCAGGAAACAGTACATCGGATTTTAAATTCCACAGTATGATTCCTTAGCCTAAGAGATGGTCAAAAAATACAGTGTTTTATTTTTTTTGGCTGAGATTCCCCATCTCCCACATAGTCAGTATGCCATCCAGAACCTTGCCCTTGCCAAGCAAGACCTCCATCTTAGGAAAGAGCCAAGAGAACAAGCAGGCCATCTCCATCAACTCTTGAAGCTGAGCGGCATCTCTCTGGGCCATTTTCTGGACAGGGCTGTTCTGCAAAACAATTTTATGGGGAAGACTAGCTTGGGCTTACGGCTTACAAGACTAGCTGAAATCTGCACACTTAACAAGTTAGCAGTGGCCTTATCTTAAGGATGTTGACCTGGTATAAGCACAAAAAGACAACAGTTAAGAATTGGTGACAGTGTCTTTTCGATAGACCTGTGTGGTTGGGATGGTTTAGGACCCCGAAAAGGTCCTTCTGCTTGGACGGGGCGTGCTTTGGAGCATGGCGTTCATGGTCTGCTTTCGCTCTGGTCGCCCAAGCAAGAATGGCAGTCTTCGTAATCGTCTTGCAGGGTCAAAAAGGGTCTTTGTAAACAAAATCATTAAGCAAACGCATGAATATATTTTCCGAGGATTGGCTTGGACCTAGCTGCCCTTGCCTTGATCTCCTTCCAGATGCCAGCGGCTTGGCTATCGCAAACCCCGCCCGGGATGAGGTAGTCAGCATCACCCAAATTCTCAATGTTCAAAGCTGCAGGGTTCAGGGAGCCAATAAGAATTAAAGATAGTAATTTGGGCCCCAAATAGAAATTTGTTTTGGATTTTTATGTATCGTTTTGGGGTATGCAAATTATCGATTGCTATATGATGGTTTTCTAAAATGGGGTTACCACATGTTACCAGCAAATCATCCTAAATCAGATCACTTCAAGTATTGAAACATTTGATTTTGGGGATCCCCTTTTTAAGAAACTCCAGTTCATTTTGAAGGTGCCCTGCGGCCTGCATGTTCAGGCTTGTAGTTCTCATACATGGCTTTCATGATGCCAATCAAGGCATCAGGTGCCTGCAGCAAGTTGTAGATAGCCTTGCGAAGCCCTTGCTTCACCTGCCATGCCTGGGGAACCCCAGTGATTATTTTTGGGAACGGCCACCACCCAAAACTGAGCCCCTGTCAAAAATATGCGACTTGGAATACATTTGTTAAACATTAACATTCTTTGGACTGGTACCCTACCTTGGTGGTAATGCTTCGGTTGTATTCAGACACGACAGAGTTCAGAAGGTCCCGAACAGATACACCTGGAGTAGAAAGCCGCTTCACCCTCACAGCCTCCCGAAAAAGCAGAGTGATATCCAAAGCTGATGGTTTCACCTTCTCAGCGGTTCGGTTGGCCAAGCCTTGGATGGGGGAGCGCAATGAAATTCCACAAAGGGTTCCATATCTAATAAGCTACATATCAGACCCCCTCCAAAAAAAACAAACTTTGAAAAGCATGTTGGTTCTCCAAAACCACTTATGCAAAGCAATGGAGCTCAAGGTCTCGTAGAGGTAATGTTCTGGTAAATCAAATTTGCGGTAGTTGGCCCTCAAGTACTTCAAACTGGCGATCAACTTGCAAGCATCCGGATCATTGTTCAGGGTCTCTTCATCAATGCCCTAAGCCACAATGCAGGACAGTGAATGGTATTGGGATCTTTTATATATATAATTTGACATCATATTTTGGTGAGTTCTTGAAATGGGATACCAGTTGTTTCAATACCAAAATGGTCTCATTTAGGATGATTTGAGGGTATCCCCAGTTTAAGAAAGCTTTGTATGAAACTGTATTTTTTCGAATGCTTTTGGATTGGTCTTTTGGCCATGTTCTGGAAGCGGTGAGCAAAGGAAAAAACTAACTAAGGCCCCTTCTGCTAGCTCTAGCAAGGCGAAGATAGATTGCACAATCAGCCCCTTGTTCTGCCCATCAACATACCCAATGCTGAACGGTTCCACGGTAGAAGTCTGCGAGTTCACCTTTGTGAATTTGACTTCCAAGGCCTCCTTTTCGCTCTGGTAATTGGAATTCACAATGGACGGGAAATGGGCTCGGAACTGCAATGTGCTGGGGTAGCGACCCAATCCATCAAACTTGCCTGTTTCGCTGCAGTCAAGCATCCATGGGCATAGGAACATGTTTTTCCTAGAAGCGCCCGGGATGTTCTTCAAGGGGACAGAGATCTCTTCCAACTCCCGAGCTACACATTCCATTGCTAGATACTTCATCATCACCTGCCCCCCAAAAAAGAAACTCGAACAAATCATGAAATAATAGAAATTTCTTTTGTGAAGATATTGGATGGGTTTGGGGGCTTGGTTGGATTTTGTTTAAAACAAAATGATTGGTTTTGTTTCAACACCCCGCACCAGCATGAATTGTTTTTGTCCTTCTGCTGAACCATAGCGGTCCCAAAGCCACTTGCCCATATTCATTGACGCTGTCACCTTCAGGGTGTAAGCAGGGTCCAATGGGGAATATTACAGTATATATGTATTATGCTATATTATAATATATTATATTTTATTTTCTTATATATCATAACATATTATATTATTTATTATGTTATGTTATGTTATGTTATATTATATTATATAATGTTATAGTATATTTTATTATATTATATTATACTATATAATATTATACTATATTATATTGTACTATATTATATTATATTATATTAAATTGTATCATATTGTATCATATTATATTTTATTATTTATTTTATTATATATTATATTATATATTATATTATATATGATTATATTATATTTGTATTTAAACATATATTATAGATATGAATAGAGGCATTTTTGCAACGGCACCGAGGTATGTTACAGTCGATGGTTGCACCTCTTCCATCAAGCTCACAAGGCGCTGCTTCACTGATGGAGGAGACGTGGCTTGGCTGGGGCCGGGGCCATCTTCACCATCAACCTTTCAAGTCAAGGGGAAGGGTATGTTATACCAATGTCCCGCTTATAAAATAGTATTTTTTCAGGGGCAAATAAACATATAAATTTCATAATAGAATGGCTAAACTGTACCTAGGGACTTCAGTCTTCACAGCAGGTGCTGTCATGGCACCCCGCAACCCGGTAGAACTAGAACCGAGCTAGGAGGAAGTCCCACCAAGAGCAAAAGTGGGGCTGCCAGAACCCTGTTTCAAGCAGGTTAGACCCCAAACTCTTCAAAAATCCAAACGGTTTTGATACTGAATTAAACCTAGGTGCATGTAGCCAAACCCACCAAGAAAAAAAGTGGGCCTGTCAGAAGGTTATTTCAAGGGTTGACCCAAAAATGTGTCAATGCAAATGCTTAGATACTTGGTAGAATGAAAATGGAGGTGCACCTAGTGAAGTTCCACCAAATTGGAAAATTTTGAGAGTTGTGGGAAGACCCAAACGTTTAAATCAAATACTTCCGGCATAGCATTTTTGTCCACTGCATCATATGACAATCAGTAGTGCCGATGGAAAGTCACGCGCATGGTGTGCATGACGTGCGGTGTCGGCGTATCGAAATGGATGACTCCCTGTTGCCTGGGATGGGGACATAGCTATTAACAAACATCCTACGATTTTACCTATTAGTTTGGGTGCCCTTCAACCCTCATTAAAAGAAACATTAAAGACTCTATTTGGTCAAGATACCTTCCAACACAGGGCCCTTGTAACAAGAACTGCAATGATGGAGCTGGAACCCGGGGCTTTGCCACAGTACCAGCCAACTGTCGAAGGTAGAGTATGCCCCTCCCATATCCTGTGTAGTTCTTCTCCAAGTAAGATGCTATTTCCATCAAAGTTGTTTTCCGGTCATCATCCAAATACACAGCAACCCCGGGCACCCTGTTACTTGCAATCTGCCGTAGTGACTCCTGTGCCTGAGACACCTCCTGCCCTGGCCAGACTAGCAAAGGGGGTTGACATAGTTGGGTGTCTGAAACGAATGCTTTGACAAGCAGGAAAACATCACTTGGAGATGCAGCAAACCTCCGGGGCATACGGTTGGAAACTTCTTCCTGAAGGTTTTGTGGCATAGCATCCCTTCGTACATAGGCAAAGCTGTGTGGAACTAATTTGTTGTCATCCATGGATCTCTTCTTGAAAGCCCCTGCTAGGGTTGTCATTTGAGGCATTGAGTCAGCCCAGTTTCGAATGTTGGTAACATATTCGGCTTCAAACAGTAGCTGCTTCTTGCCAAAGGAGTTCTTGAGTTTGCGGTTCAACATCTGTAAAATATCTTCAGGAGTTTGCCTTAAATGGCTGGAAGTTGTTACTGGGAAATTATGGAAAACATTCTTGGGAAAAACAGGAACATACACAATATGAAAACAGGAACCAAACCACCCCGTTGATCCCGACGAGGCACATTTGATCATCTCCTTCACGAATCAATCGACTCACCAATCCGAAAAAACCATCTTAGTTCATTGGCACAGGTAGGGTATGGACAACCTCAGAGGTATTTTGAAAAATTCCCAGAAGTGAAGAAAAACAATAGGAAACCATTGCCAATTCATCCTAGAGATTCCCACGTCTTCATGCGTGTGACCAACAGTAAGATGTTCGGCAGCTGTATTGGAGAAACAGCCGCAAGTGGTTAATAACGACAAATACCTTCCAAAAATACTGTTCTTACACTCCTTGGAGCACAACCCTTTCAAAGCCCAGAAAGTTGAAGGCCGTAACAGAATAACAGTACAAACTAGCAAAAACACACACAGGAATTCTTGACTGAAAAAACATCAAGAAACCTTTGGAGTGTTGTCTGAAAAGACTTTCAGAACTGAAGGCCATGATCTCTTCGTGCTTTGTGCTAACTTCCAACATTTGTCGAGCGTTCGCGACAGAATTTCGCATGCCCAATCTGTGCCAGTAGATTGCTCAGAATCAGTAACAAAAACAAACACGCCCCAACCGTGCGCCAGAACCGCTGACAACTCGCAAGCTGGTCTTGTCCGAGTCTCCAATGCTTTGGGGGTGGTTGCAAAACAATATCGTGGTAGAAGGAACTTTGACTTATCCATGCCATCTATTATACAACATAGTATATCTTTGATCTACCCCCGGGGCAGTAACAGTGAGCACAAGCCAGGGGCACAAAATGAGCACCAGCCAAATGCAGAAAACAAGGGTCCAATCTGGTGATATGATACGGATAAATTCCTATACCAAATCAAAAAACGGATCAGGTAGACACCATTAATATTTAAATCATCAAATGGCAAAAAAAAGTTTCATGTGAATCGGAAGGAATCAAG
>Ga0126342_10019402_pt1 | contig 11554 bp, 10 predicted proteins | sample Cyp1metagenome_FD_92528 | JGI IMG/M metagenome (GOLD analysis project Ga0126342, IMG submission 92528) | Coral microbial communities from Lord Howe Island, Old Settlement Bay, Australia - Cyphastrea 1 metagenome | ecosystem: Host-associated > Invertebrates > Cnidaria > Coral ... | reverse complement strand
GTTGAGCTGAGCGTGGTATACCTAAATGGTGAAGAATGTAAGTTGAGCATCAGTAGTTCCACTCTGGGCCGGGAAGTGCAGCAGATAGTTTCGCGGCAACTCCCTTCAAGGAAAGGGAGGAAAACCACGATGCAGCACGGGAAGTCAAGGCTGATTCTTGGTCAAACGTTGCAAGAGCAAGGCGTTGTGGGAGAGGCTGCAACACTTTCTTGCACTTTTGTTCCTACAGATGTGTATTCTGCATGGCGATACATCCAAGGATTGCCAGTCCCTGAGGGAGAGCTGTCACTAGAGGGAGTGACGAGGATAGCAGGTATTTCCTCCAGAGAGCTTTTGCAACTTCCCCGAAGTCTTGAATCCCTTGCTTTTGGCGATCCATTTGACCAGAGCTTGCAAGGAGTGACCTTTCCAAGCAGTCTTCAAAGCTTGACATTTGGCTACAATTTCAACCAAAGCCTGAAAGGAGTGGCCTTGCCAAGTGGTTTGCAAAGCTTGACATTTGGCGAGAAGTTCAACCAAAGCCTGGCAGGAGTTGCTTTTCCAAGCGGTCTTCAAAGCTTGACATTTGGCCGGAGTTTCAACCAAAGCCTGGAAGGAGTGGCCTTTCCAAGCGGTCTTAGAAGCTTGACCTTCGGCTACAATTTTAACCAGAGCTTAGAAGGAGTGGTCTTGCCAAGTGGTCTGCAAAGCTTGACATGTGGCCAGAATTTCGAACAAAGCCTGGAAGGCGTGGTCTTGCCGAGTGCTCTTGAAAGTTTGACGTTTGGCTGTGATTCATTGAACAAAAGCCTGCAAGGAGTGGCTTTACGAAGTGGCCTTAAAAACTTGACCTTTGGTTACAATTTTAACCAAAGCCTGAAAGGAGTGACCTTGCCAAGTGGTCTTCAAAGCTTGACATTTGGCCAACATTTCAACCAAAGCCTAAAAGGAGTGGTCTTGCCAAGTGGTCTGCAAAGCTTGACATTTGGTGCGTATTTCGACCAGAGGCTGGAAGGAGTGGCCCTTCCAAGTGGTCTTCGAAGCTTGACCTTCGGCCACTATTTCAATCAACGCCTAGAAGGAGTGGCTTTTCCAAGCGGTCTTCAAAGCTTGACCTTCGGCTACAAGTTCAACCAAAGCCTGCAACGAGTAGTCTTGCCAAGTGGTCTTGAAAGCGTGACCTTCGGCTACGATTTCAACCAAAGGCTGCAAGGAGTAGCTTTTGCAAGTGGTCTTCTTGGCACGTATTTCCACCAGAGGCTGAAAGGAGTGGCCTTTCCAAATGGTCTTCAAAGCTTGACCTTTGGCCACAATTTCAACCAAAGCCTGGAAGGAGTTGCTTTTCCAAGTGGTCTTCAAAGCTTGACCTTCGGCCACAAGTTCAATCAATGCCTGCAAGGAGTGGCTTTTTCAGGTGGTCTTCAAAGCTTGACCTTCGGCTACAAATTCAATCAAATCCTTGAAGGAGTAGCCTTTCCGAGTAGTCTTCAAAGCTTGAAATTTGGCTTCGATTTCAAACGAAGCCTGGAAGGAGTAGTCTTGCCAAGTGGTTTGCAAAGCTTGACATTTGGTGAGGATTTTGATGAGACGGAAGTAGGGGCCTTGCTGCCGCCACCCTTCAGATTGAGCCTGGAACGAGTGGTCTTGCCGAGTGGTCTTGAGAGCTTGACATTTGTCCAGAATTTGAGCCATAGTCTGAAAAGAGTGGCCTTGCCAAGTGGTCTTCGAAGCTTGACATTTGGTCGGTGGTTTAACCAAAGCCTGAAAGGAGTGACCTTGCCAAGTGCTCTGCAAAGCTTGACATTTGGCGAGCATTTTGACGAAAGTCTGGAAGGAGTGACATTGCCAAGTGGTCTTCAGAGCTTGATATTTGGCTTGAATTTCAACCAAAGCCGCCTTGAAGGAGTAGTCTTGCCGAGTACTTTGCACTGTTTTTCGTGTAGCCCCATATTGTTGAGCTGCTGTGGTCTGGAGTAGATTTGAGTTGTCTGCATTTTGTGCTTTGGAAAATTGTGTGGTGGTTGGACGACATGGTCATAGTGTATTAGTTCCAAATAAATTGGAGCCATCATGAACAACAAATTGGAACTAGAATGTCGAGCATCAGAGCACTGGCACCAAAGACATGGGAATAAAATCCCTGCGAACATTTGCAAAAGGGGGTATCTGATGCTTTGTCACATACCCATACATACCCAAGATTCTTGGAGGGTTCTCATTCGTTGTTTTGGGCAGGATTGACGAACAGGACACCATGAGGTTTTGTAGCAAGACTTACCCAGGTCGACGCAAGGGTAGGGGAAGACGGCATTGTGCCTGTGCTAATCGAGTTGTAATCCCAACCAAGTCAGTGTCGTTTCAAAGTCCAGGGGCGCAATTTTTGATCATTCAACAATGAAGAACATTGTGTTCTCAGGCATTGGAATGGGGGCAGTATACCCCGTTTGAATCTGAAACAACCCCAACCCTTCCCCAGCTATGGCGGGGCAAGAATACCAAAGATGATGAGGTTCACTTTTCAGATCTTTTCAGAACTTTACCAGCTTGGTTCACAGCCAGGGCCCGCAAGGCCCCCCAGGTTGCAATACCTTGGGCTCAGCCTTAGCGGTTGACATTGAGACAGAGACCACGGTGCTCCATCCCAAAGGAGGTCCTGCCACGGCTGTTGCTGAGTCCCAAGTCGATAGTGAAAGCGGAGGAAAACGATATGAAGTTGTGTTTCTACTGCATTGTTACACAAGGATTTGACACTCCACAATTCATTTTGTGTGTTGATTCAGTGTTAGGGCCATCGAAGCTGCAAGGACATTATGAATGAAACAGATCGGAGTGGAGTGGGTTCATTAGAACAACTTCAATTTTTGGCGTTTTCCGATCCGAAGTTCATCGGCAGTTATAAATGCAACCAGAAAGATCTTGGAAGACATCCTCCCAATGTCCAAGTGTCATCAGCAGGGCCCTCAAAAACCGAGGCAACATCCATCCCCCATCACCTCAGTTTGGAGCCATGGCCAGGCTTCGGTGGTCTGGGAGGTCAATTGGTGCGGCATTTGGCACTAGGCCTGGATCGCTGAAGAATCTGAGGATATGTCAGATTTCTCTTAGGAGAAATCTGACATATGCTATTTTTCAAGAGTTTCAAGCCATGCATGGCCTATAAAATCAGATAAATCAGCCCCTTCCAACATAGTGTGATGTTTGGACTGTGCCACCAGGCAATGTGAGGCATTTGCGTTCTCGCCTGGATGACTCTATTCATGTGGTCGGCTGCGGAGGCATGCATGGGGCAGGGGAAAGCAGGGCCTGACCCCACATATGCCACGGTCAAAAGTTGCATTAACCCACACAGGGGGATGATCATCAATCCATCAAAAAGGGGCGAAGACACAATTTTTTCAGGATTTCCATTATTTATGGGATGGATGACCATAACCCAGACATCATCTTTTTTTGAGCATGGCACACATGACATATGAGGATGAATTGTGACACCTACACAGGCAGAGGTAGTATAAAATGTATGAAATAATGCCGCAGCCAACAGACGGTAGGTGAAGCCATTATTTGTGCAAAGCGATCAAAACATGCTGACCACATTTGTGCTTGCCTTGATTTTCTTTGAGTTTTGCCCATGAAAAAACTCTTCCATCAACAGCAAAGCTGATGAACTTGTGAACGGTTTCAAAAAGTTTTGCTACTGGGTTTGCTGGAAAATTGGGGCTTATTGTTTTCTCGAAAATCTACTGGGTTGTGTTTGTTTGCAGTCCGTCATTTTGACCAGTCAATGGCCCACGATCTGGAGGGCTTGGCAGGTGTGGCTACAGGGGAAGATGCCTTTGCACACATCCTTTGCGGGGCCACAGCTGTGCAGGTCGGTGAAGCTGGGCAGTATAGGATAGGAACCATCCGCTGTTGGTATGTCCATCATATTTTCGGGTCGCCAATTTTAGGAGACACCCTGTTGGATATACCATGAACATGCCTGAAGAATCAATTGGGGTTATCTGAACATATTAGGAATGTAGTTGGGCTTAGGCAATTCCGATTTGAATCATACAGTTTTGGCTGATACAAAGTTGTGCTTAGCCTTTGTTAATTTGGCATGGCACTTGAAAATCCGCCTAGGATATATGTGCGGGTGTTTTTTTTGCAACAGAAGATGTTCCATTGCCATGTAAAGTAACTGGAGGTTTTCGCAGATTGGGATGATGATTGGGATGAAGGTGATGCGGCTCATGATGATGCGATGATTGGGATGAATACACACACGTATATATATATATGATTATATATATAATTATATAATTCTACAAGTATATAATTAATTTTATATATACACATTATATGAATCGATATATATGATATTATATGATATACATATTGGGATACTATGAATGTAGAATTCTGCAGATATCCTTAGAATTCTTAAACCTTTTGCCACTTCCGACCCCCTGCGCAGGTCGCCACTCAGCACCGTGTAGAGGGCCCTCAGTGCTTCGAGCGCATTGCCTCGGAACTCAGGGAGCTGATGCAGAGGCAGGCCATCTGTGGACAGATGTGGTGGGTTTATTTTGTTGAGCACTTTGTGATCTTTGTGTTTATCTCATCTGATTTCTTCTTGTTTCATCTGATCTCATCTGATTTTATCTGATTTCATTTGATTTATACTTCTTTAATTCATTCGTGTTTATTCGAAACGGGCCCGCTGAGATACGGGATGATGATTTTGAGAGGGACTGCACATGTTTTGCTTTTCAGTGTCGAAACCACCGGCTCTAAATTGGTTTCAGAGTTTCAGCATGCTTTAAGCTTCTCTAAGAGGCAACAAAGAAGCAAATGTCATCAATTTCTCTGGTGTCGATTGACTGCTTATGGATCAAGAAACATGCAAGTGATGAGAACAATATACATATAACAATAATGAGTTGAACTCAAAACTCTAATTACTTCTACTTTGGGGTGACCATAGTGACCCCCCTACAATCAAGTCATACTTTGATCCCCACAAAAGGCAACGTTCGCCGCCAGGAAGGGCTACACGCAGCTTGAGGACTTCCGTGGTAAGTTGCGGGTGCGAGAGTCCAAGCTCTGACACGGGCCATGGGGAGGGTTGGCTCAACTCAGAAGGATCGATTTTGGCTCCTGCAGCATTGCACGCGGGCGCAATGGAATGCAGGGCCGTGAAACCGCACGACCGAGCGGCCACCCTGAGCTCCCGACTTCTTCCTGTTGGGGAACCGAAATCGCTAGTTCCTTGCTGTTTCTACCATCTGTGGGGGCAGAAACCATCAGAAACTGCCAGTGTCGGAGGTGGACGTCCGGAGCTCACAGGGGATGTTGCCCCTGCGACATCGAGATCCTACGCGTCTCACAGTGACTGCTAGGGGGGAAAAGAACCAGCAACTGCCAGGCGCAGGATAGACAACGCTAGGGTTTTTGTTGAGTGGTCGTAGGATGTCGTAGAATGTTTCACGTTTCTTTTGAATGTTTTTGATGGCGTTTTGATTTTTAATCTTTAAATATTCCTAATTTTTGTTGACATTTAGTGATATCTATATTTATGTGTGTATAATATATAGATATACACATATTTATTGGAATTGGGATGTTCCTTTTTTTCCCATGAAGACGGTTGGAATCCAGCTGTCAGTGGTTTTTTCAGTCAGGCGCGCTTGGAGTCGGAGCGAAAGGTCACGGGCTCGTCACGCTGGCCTGTCCTTTGGGATGATGATTAGATTACCCCCTGGTAATTTAACATAGCTATTGAAAATTGCCATAGAAACAGTGAATTTTCCCATTAAACACGGTGATTTTCCATAGCTATGTTAGTTTACCAGAGGGTATACCATTAGCATGATGATTAATGAATACTATTAGATTATACTATTAGATTATACCATTAGCATCTGGTTATTTAACATAGCCATGGAAAATCACCATTTTTAATAGTCAAACCATGATTAGATTATACCATTAGTATCATTATAGTAATATTAGATAATAGTACTATTAGATGAGAATACTGGAGGATCATACCAGATTCAACATGATCAATAGAACTACTATTAGCTATAATATGATTTATAATGAATTTTAGCTAATATTAGGAATATAATATATAATGAATATTCTATATAACTATAATATTAGATTGTTACTATTATATAATGAATATTCTTAATATGATGCTAATAGTCATGACTATGATTAATATTGGGATTTAAAATCAATAATTAATTGCCATGACTATTAGCTATTAGCATCTTAATCATAATAACTAATCATGATACATGATACTAATAATGAATAATAATAGTAATAAGATAATAAGAATAATAATCATCATTCGTGCTCATCACAATGATCATAAGAGGCATTGAGAATGACCAGATAGAAATGATAAGAACTTAATGATATCATAATACCCGTTGGTAACCAAACATGGCAATGGAGAATCCATCATGATTTTCCCATTTGAATGGGGTTTCCCAGCATTGTCATCCACAGCTCATCGCTGGTGCCCCGCAGGGAGCGCACCTATGACGAGATTCTGGTCACAGAGAAGCTGAACGCTGCGGTGCCGGGCCGCAACGGGCGGTGGCCGCGCAACGGGCGACAAGGATCAGCTTAACTATTGGTTTTTGAGTACTTGGGCCAAACTGAAATCCGTCAAATCAGCAATGGTGATCATTATATAAAACAACAAATAACATCCTATTTTGTGGAAAGGGGTATTTGCATGATTAGTTATATAAAATGTAGCCAATGACCGGCAGGTCCTGTCCAGTGTCATGACCTGTTTTCCGAATCATCTTTCGGGGAAGAAGGTGATCAATGGAAAGGTGAACCCATCAACACGGGGATTGATCATCTCCAAAAATGGGCTCGCACAAGATGCAGAGATAAACAGTAATATAAACTAGATATTGCGTCATGAGATTTGAATAGTTTTATAATGTTTTATAGTTCTTCATCCTACTGTTGATGCGTGTTTCTACCACGGTTTTCTACCCAACCTTGGGGCATCCTTCCACACGCTTAAACCGCCAGGCACTTCACGTGGAAAAGCTTTGGGTGAGGCCAAGGGTGATCCCCAGACTTGGGGAAACTTCAATGGAAACGACCAATATTTGGATGACTAAAGATGGGTGTCCTATTTAACATATTTAACCCAAATGCCCAAATATATCCATATTGTGAACATTGTGAACCCCCCAAATTCATATTGTGCTTGAGTTTTTTTGGTGGGAAGATCACGTTCAGAAAACTGGCGAGTTGGTTTGGCGAATGGTGTTCGAAACCGACCGTCTTAAGCCGGAAACAAAATTTGTACAAATCGTACTCATTCGTACTCATTCATACTCATCCGTATACACCTCCAGAATCCACTAAACTCTGGCAATTTAACATAGCTATTGAACATGGCCATTTATAGTGAGTTTTCCCATTAAAAATAGTGATTTTCCATAGCTATGTTAAAGAACCAGAGGGTAAACTCACTGAACTAAACATATTTCCACAAGATGCCCCCGCTTTTCCGAATGATCTCCGCGCAGTTCGGTGCCGGTCCACGTCTTCAGCGAGGAGGTTTTGTCCATCATGGCCCACTACCTTCATCAGTTTCCCACCTCAACGCAGGCGGGATTAATAAACCATGGTTTATTAGGGGGGTATTCCCCTAATAGTCATGTTTTGATACTTAAATGGTACCTTCCCAATTAAATAGCCGTTTGGGGTTTATGAAAATCCAGGGTTGACATGATAGGAACTCAAATTTTGGAACTCAAAGTTTACTCCTGCTACGGCTGGTTTCAATATGAGTTTCAGTCTTTGGCGGATGCGCCATTGACAACATGATACCTGGGATCAGCCCAGTAATCTATGGTCATTGGACCGGTTCCCCTGGTGTCATGGTGCCAAATATGTGGATCTTTCATGATTTTTCATGATCTTTCCACAGGATGATGTGGTGGATGGATTTATCAAAGACATTCTTGACTACTTCAGGGTGTGGCAGCTCAGTGTCGGGTGAGCTGTTTCTGTCCCACAAATTTTGGCTGTGAAAAGCTGATCCCCTTCATGTAGAAGGTTCATCTCCAGAAAATGGAAGAGACTTTAACATTTCGATATGGGGGTTTCCATAAATGGGGCTACCCCAAAATGGGATGGTTTATAATGGAAAATCCATCTATAAATGGATGACTTAGGGGTACCCACATTTCAGGAAACCTCCATATATTTCTATGCATTTGTGGACCGTAGATCCTCCCAGCATCACGGGGCCAACTTCTGGGTGTTCTGCATGAGTTTTGAGAAGCATTAGTAAGCCATTCCCAAAATGCCACAACAGGCACTTCCATTTGGGTCTTGTGTGGTTCATCAACAACAACATCTTCCCAGAATTGGTTTTCAGTTAACATTTACAATTTGATCATATTTGATCAATTTGCAAGACCTTTAAAAGATCTGTGGCATGGCCAAAAGACCATGGCTTTCCTCTGACTTTTCCCGGCTTCCTCAGGAAGACATGAAGGAGGTTGTGGAGCTTCCGGCGCTGAAGAATTTTGTGAATGACCGAAGTGAAAAGGTGCGCGTTTTTGGGCGGCGATGACATGATGGCCGTGGCGACATGATCCTAAATATGAGGGTATGGATGAACAGTATGAATGATGGTTATTGATGATTTATGAGGTGCAAGATTGGGAAAATCTATCAAGATACAATTTATGATAATTTGATGAACGATGATTTATTGTTCATGAAAATCAGACATTGCCATTGCCATAAAATTAATCTGCAACGCAGCAAACGAAAGGGTGGGAGGGGGCAGGTACGAGGATTGGTGGGAGCCTGCTTGTCTCACATGATCAACAGTACTAGTGGAAATGTCGCCCTGTCATCAGGGTTCCTCTGAAAGGATTGACATGCTTTAGCCCAACAAAAAGTCGCACAAACCAGTCATGAATTCCTTGCATTCCACGTGTTTTCCACATTGGACAAGGCTTGTCACAAAGCGAGTGTCCAGTGGGATGAAGAGACGCAGCGACGCAGAGTGTATCATACTCACTCACATCCTCCAAGTTTGCTGCTGATCACACTTCTATGGCTAACATTGCTGTTGCTGTTGTTGTTGTTGTTGCTGTTGCTGTTGCTGTTGCTGCTGCTGTTGTCGTTGTTGTTGTTGTTGTTGTTGTTGTTGTTGTGTTGTTGTCGTCGTCGTTGTTGTTGCTGCTGCCTAAATACCGAGATGTGTTGGCGGATACCACATTCGGTGTAGCAGAGCGCCTCGCCATCCATGCAGGTTCGGAAACGTGCGGCGGCTGACAACCGGCGACGGTTGGAGATGATCCAGGAGTTTCCGCTGGTGGGGTCACGTTTATGAAGATTTGATGGGGATATCATGGGAATACAACGTGTACCCTCCGGCAACTTGTTGCGTAGGCTGTGGAAGCCATTTATAGATGAATATAGATGATTCTCCTGGTGAAAATGGTGATTGCCCATAGAAATGAAATTACCTTAGGGTATCCACCCCCAATCTTTAGTGAAGAGTAGCTGAGTGGCGATGGCGGGATTGTAACATATAGTAGCCGTCTTCAACCAACAAGAATTAGTCTGTAACCAACAGATACCAACATAGATGATCATGTATAGGCATGGGTAATGCATGGAAATAAGACATAACTCATTTTGGCCATTCGAGGGTAAGAAATCTTGGCTGTGGGTAACAAGCCAAAACCCAGAGAGACAACATTAACATGGTTAGGAAGGAGATGCTCCTAGAGATATGAGTTTGTCTAAGCACGGGGTATACCCACTCTGTGAGGATGGAGGAAGATGATGATCAGAAGCATGGGACTTTCCGGTGCCCATTTGGGGAAAAACCTGTATAATCCCATCCCTTTAATATTGAAATATATTGAATACAGTACCCCCCCAATATGGGCCACCATGTAAATAGATCCAATATGATCCAATACTAAACCAGGGGTTCTGGGGCGGTATTTCATTAATTTTGGGGATGAGTTTATCAATATCTCCACCGAACATTTGATTGCGCCGCTCCTTGCAGATATCTTCTACTAGCTAGAGGACCGGCGCCAAGAATGTGGCTTGTAACCCACAATCCAGGAATCCAGTCCACAAAAATATATCAAGTAGGCCGCCCAAATTCAAGGTGGTCCCAAATCTCAAGAAAGACCTAGTAAGAAAAACATCATTTCAAGTTATATTATCATATATTAGTATATATTATCCTTAAAAAAACCTGTGAAACCTTGGGGTCCCCAGTTGTTGGCCGCAACCTGCCAGGACTCCATGCTGGCCCTGACCAACGGCCCTCCCGCAGAGGAGATGCTGAGCCTTTCCAGGTGCCATGGAAAATGGGTGGTTCTACCATGTTCCACCCATCGAAACGGGGAAGAACGGAAGAACAAGGTGATTTCGAAGGTTTTACAAAGTTTTACCCATCCAAAATTTAGACATTTTAACAATGGGAACTCGAAATATTTTGACCAAAGCATCTGGGGCCATGGTGCTGAGCGCCTCCAAAAAGGTGAGGTCTCCTATCCCACTGGATGTTCCCAGAAGGACATCTTTGGAACCAACCATAGTTGCTGCAACAAACTGGAGATGTCATCCAGAAGGTGTGCTGATTGGCTTTACAGTGGGATCACTGGGGACTAAAATATCACCAAGGGACCAATGGTTTGAAGCAGCAACCACGGGAATCCAGGAGCTTATACTGATGATTACTGATGGTTAGTGGTTTCAATCATTCCTCACTTTCCAATTCTATTTGGGGAAGATCCCAATTGACATGGATGATAAACTTCCCCGAATTTCGATTTTGACAGGTGATTTGAAAGGGACTTTTTTGACTTTCTTGATGTGAAAAGGAAGAACAACTGAAAGCTCCAAAAGTCTAAGTTTTCTTTATCCATCAGAGGCCGGAAAACCATGGAAAACCAACAAATGTCAAGACGTATCGGATTCTCCATCTCCAAGTCATGGAAAAACCAGAGGTTTGTATCTCTCTGTGCTGGCGCCACCAGGCGTGGAACTGGCAGCAAGAGCGTCAGCATCCCCAGCCCTCCCGGATGGCGGGAGCACCCCAAAATTTTGAAACAGATCCATATGATGGATATGTATCCATCATGGAAAAACCCCTACCCCGGATTTCACAAAGATAGCTCCCTTCCCATCTAAGGACCCTCCAATTTCGTTCACCCTGGAATCCCCCAATTGGTTGAGGCCTCGAAGCTGCAGCGGAGCAAGTCCAACCTGATGGTCGAGGATCAGGCAGAGACTCTGAACCCCTATGGCCATGGCAATTTGGAGATGAGTTACCTGCGAACAAATTGCGTTTTTTTTGATATTTGTTGTATAGTTATGTTGAATTATTATTGCGGTTACGAACGGGGGCTTCGGGTATGGGTCTTAAGTGCTAGAACAACCCTTTAGGTCCCCAAGACACCTGCCCAATGACGAAAGCTCCTATTTCTTGAGCCATGAAAAAAGGTCAGAGCACATAATTGTGCGTGTCATCCTGCAGGGGTCCATGTCAGTTGCATGT
>Ga0126342_10019401_pt1 | contig 11555 bp, 11 predicted proteins | sample Cyp1metagenome_FD_92528 | JGI IMG/M metagenome (GOLD analysis project Ga0126342, IMG submission 92528) | Coral microbial communities from Lord Howe Island, Old Settlement Bay, Australia - Cyphastrea 1 metagenome | ecosystem: Host-associated > Invertebrates > Cnidaria > Coral ... | reverse complement strand
TCTCTCCATGACTCCATGCTTGTCTTGCTTGTCTTGCTTGTCTTGCTTGTCTTGCTTGTCTTGCTTGTCTTGCTTGTCTTGCTTGTCTTGCTTGTCTTGCTTGTCTTGCTTGTCTTGTCCCTGTTCCCTTCTCTGTCTATTGTCTCCAGCTGTCTCCATATCCTCCTTTTCTGCCGCACCTTCAGCAGTAAGTAGGTGTAGCATTGGAGCATGGCCAAACTGTGCAGCTGCATGTGCTGCTGTCACACCCTGGCGTGAAACTTCAAAACTTCAAGGCATAAGAGACGCCTGAGCCTTCAAGCACTGCAGGCTAGCTGCAGACTAATATTAGACATCAGATGTTTACCTGTTTACACAAGATTACACAAGGTAACAACACATTCAAGACATGTCAAGAGAAGTGATGTCGCACCACAACACACTCCCGGCATCCTGCGTGTCCATCACATTTACGTCAGCTTTGTGGGCGATCCTCATCTGTGCGATATATACCGATTTATGCGAGTTCAAACATGGTTTAAGGTGCAGATCGTCTGAAACCAACAAAGCTAACTCAATCAGTTGCTCTCAATCGGGAAGCCAAATGGAAGCTGACTGGAAGGCATGCTAGTTAAGGCTAAGCCTGCTGCAAGAGTCTCATGGCTGCCAAATGACCTTCACCAGCAAGGAAATGCCTTTGGGCAGAAAAGGCAGGAAAATGCCGAAAGATGCAGAAAGGGCAGAAACATGCAGAAAAAGTGAAACGATCTGAAACGGTCTGAAACGATCTGAAACGATCTGAAACGATCTGAAACGATCTGAAACGGGTGAACCCCGTCCTGGCTTTCGTGAGGCGTGCAGGTCAATGATCTATCGATAGCATGTTGCTGGAGACAAGCGGACCAAGGTGAAGAATCTGTTGAAGAATCCGTTCAAAAAAGGGTCGGAGGTAACTTCGACCATGCAAAAAAAAAATAAAAAAAAGTGGGATGCATATGTATGCAGCGATGCATGCTTGTGCCTTGCTCCCTCTTTTCAGAACATGTTGCACAGGCATGACAGAAAAACGACGTGCCGAAGTTATCTAAGTTGCGGTCTACAAGGTCTACAAGACTCAGCCAAGTACAATGGTCGCGCTCCGAAGTCATCAGAAACATCGGGATCTGCCTCTGGACACAGCTATGGCATTTTGAATGCAGTTGTCCAAATCCATCTTTACCAACATTGCCAACCAATACAGCGAGAACATATGAGAACATACCCGTTCAATCCCATTCATTCATGTAACACAGCCCACAAATTGTGGTGTCTTCTTCCTTCTTCTTGGTTGGGAGCTCCAATGATTTGTGGCACGGAGGACCACCATGGGAGGTTTGGGAAAGTGAAGTCTTGAGTCTCCCGGTTCAATCCAACTGAAGCTGAGTCCAACTGCAATTGCCGTGCCTTTAGCTTCAACAACTCTTTCATCACTGAAACATGTCCAGTTGTAGCTGCCCAATGTAGCGCGGTCGCACCTTCACTGCAACAGAAAGGGAGAGAGAGAGAGAGAGAGAGGGAGAGAGAGAGAGCAAGGGAAAAAAAGAGAAACGGAGACACCGAGACAGACAAACGAGAACCCGCAATTTCACGCCGTGAAAGCATAGACTGGACATTGAAAGATATGAAACGTTTGGGTTTATCATGCTTTATCACGGGCTTGTCATGATCTGACCATCACGGGTTCAAAGCGCTTCAGGCTGCTTCAAGTTGTTTCCCAGGTACAGATCAGATCAGTTATTTCCAATTGTCTCCCATTGTTTCCCTGTGCCTTCTTCGTCTCGAGCATGTGGTCCGATCTGTTGTGCCAAGAAAGCGCTTGCGGAGCTATGGCCCCGAGCTGCAGCCCATCGTAGCGCATGGGTCGCATGGGTCGCATGGGCCACCACTGGCTGAGTCCTCGACTTCCCGGCCAATCCGGCCATGTTCATCAACTTACGCATCACTGCCACATGACCATTCCAGGCAGCCCAATGTAAAGGAGGGAGTCCAGCTTCGTTCAACATCCCAGCTCCTGCAAGTTCAACAAGTTCAGCTCCTGATAGAGCTGAACTTGTCGCAACTTCGTCCAGTGCTTGTAGATCTCCAGTGACAGCAGCACGGTGCAGTGGAGGCAAGGGGCTCACAGATCCGATGTAGCCGACACCGACATTGAAGGTGGCAAGCCCACATGTCGCATGAGCCCAGCCATCCGGCAAGTACAGGATGTCCGATGGACCAGTAACGCAGCGATACAAGGGCAGCTCTGTCGAAACTCTGCGAGAGAAGCTGCAATGGTGAGAGCGTTGTTCAGTTCGTTCACGTTGACCTCGATGCAACTCTGGAAGAGCCCCACCTGGTCCACCGACAAGCCACCTGATGTTCGACATGAGGACATGAGTAGAATGCAGCTCCATCGCATGCTAGTCATTGTCACAACATGCCGCAACTTGTTCCAACATGCTCAACTCCCAGCAAGTCAACTTGGAAGGCAACGCAAAATGAAAGTGTTGGCCGAACAGCAAAGAACAGGCTTCAATTGCTTCATCACCAAGCCGCAGCTTTTTGCCATAGATCTGTGCCATCCAAGCCTCTTCGTGCCTCATGCAACCAGTGATGAAGTGGCTGGAAAAGTACCGGTGGTGAAAAGTACCTGACTCGACTTGACTCATTGCTTGCCACCGGTGCTCGTGCCCGCCTGTGAAGAACTGCAGTGGAACCCGGACCGCCAATGCTGACACTTGGCCCGTGCAGCTGAACGCTGTCCAGTTCATTTGGTACACGAAGAGCTCGACAAATGGCTGACACTCTGTGGTGCGGCCTTGGAATAGAATATCAACTCACCAAATTTGGCACTGTGAATTCGTATGACATTGTATGACATTTCTGATGACATTAGTATGACACTAGGAGACTAACCAACCATGCTTACAAAGACCAGCAATGATTTCAGCTGTATATTATATAAATTTACATAAATATATACGTATATGTAAACAAAGATCAAAAATTGTGACTTCTTTGAGAGAGCGAGGGGCTGCAAGTAGCAACAGCCTCCCCCGCCAGCTGTTGCTGCGTGCACGACTGATGTCCTTGAGATGAGAAGCAAGACGCAGGATGTAATATATCCATCGTAGTAAGATGAGCTCAATGATTATCTTGGCCCAATATAAACCCTGCGACTTGTGCTTGTTTTGCTCCGGGACGAATGAAAGGCTTGATTCGGCTTGGTGTCTTCTTCCCGCTTCCCCCCCACATTGCCGCATTGCCGGTGGTCCGGGGGTCCTGTTCTTTCTTGCACCAAGAGCGAGACCGCAACCTGCACAGAAATCAACAGATTCAAAAAGCAAATTGATTAATTAATATGATTTAATCGAGAGCTGATGGATTCTTTTTGGTCCACGTCAAGGGCGCGTGGCACCGCAAGGCATGGCACTGCATGGCACTGCATGGCACTGCATGGACTGTAGAGGCATGTGAGCCTCTGTGCAAATCGCTTGGCCTGACAGTCTGCGTGCCTGAGAAACAAGCAGAAAAACAATTTCACTGTAGCACTGCCCAGTCTGTCCAGTCTGTCCAGGACTCCATGTCCCTCTGTCTCCAGGATGTTGATCACTTGATCGACACAGGTTAAGCAGTTGTTTAGGTGTTCAGGTCTGAGCCGTGCCGAGCAAAAAGCTTTGCGCGTGCCTCGCAACAAAATGCAACAAACCCATCTCACAAGAACCCAACGAAATCATCGAAATCAAGGAATTGTATCAGTCACTTCGTCAGTCCGACTTCTGTGTCTGATGACTGTCAGTTCCAGGGGCGGAGCAAAATGCCGCTTCAGTTCCCGCCATCCACGGCCGGATGCCCAACCTGACAGAGACTTGCAGCTTGGTCTGATGTCTGATGTCTGATGTCTGATGCCTGCTTTGTCAGACTCAGTTTTACACTTTGAAAATGGTCTTTGACATGGTGTGATGTAGTTTCCATGATGCTCCGGCATGTTTTCACATGTTCCTCGTAGAACAACCGCTGCTTTTCCAAAGTAGAGCTCCTGCTAGCGCCAAGCAGCAGTACAAAACTCCACATCCACAAAACAACCAAAAAAACAACAGCAAATATAATAACTAGATAGTATAAAACGGTGTGTATATATATAGTATAACATATATAATTTAACTGTATAACTTAATGTTTCAATCAATGCTTCATGATGTTTCATGAACATTGTGTAGTAACAACGTATTGAAACAAGTTTTAGATATTGAAACAATTTCGAGGTCCTGGAAGGTTTGGCGTTGAAAACGGTCCAACTGAGGCCTCAAAGTGATGAACTCTGCCAACACTGCCAACTGTTTCTCAGCACAAACTCTAACATCTTAGGGCTGCTGCAGTTCGCACTCAGCGCCATAACTGCCTCCATTTTCTGCAGCCGTCGACTGTTTTCAATGCTCACCCGCTATGTCTGAAGCAAAACACTTTTGCGGCCTTGCCATGCAATGAAGAAGCTAAGGCAGCTAAGGTTTTCTGCCAAACATCGCATGAAGACGGCAGGATGGAGCAATGTGGGTTTGGATGCACGTTTACTTACTAAGCAATACGGCAATGCGTGTCAAAGTATTGGTCAATTTCGTTTTCTAAAGTAGCTGCCAAGTCCTTCAGAGGCAGTAAAGAGCACTTTGCAACTCCCCTATACCCATGCCAGCCATGTAAGCGTGTAGTCAGTATTGTACTTCCCTTGGCCTAAGCTGATCTGCGCGAAGAACAACAGCTGTCAGTGCGCAGACGATGTCTTTAATTACAGATAAAATAGAGGCAGTGACACCTAGCCTAAGCTCATCTGAAAGACAATGGATGTGCAAATGTGTGTATATATATACAATCGCATACATATAAAGTATGCGTGTATATACTGTATACTGTAAACTGTAATCTGCAAACTGTATGTGTATTTGTATGTGTATGTGTATGTGTATGTATGTGCATGTGTATGTGTATATGTATACTGTATACATGTATGTATACGTGTATGTTAAGTTCATATTAACAATAAACAACCCGTATTACCCAACACCCGCAGTCCAATGTTTGGCAATACTACTTTGGGTTGGTCCCTCCCTATTAATCAACATGGGTGGCCACCTATTTATTTTTTAAAAAAAAATCTGGAAAATCATTTTTGTTGGCGGTGAGAAAGTGATTTGGTTCTGATGTTTCTGTCCTGATGGTTTCCCCATACATAGGAACCTTATGGTTTCTCATTGGTTTCCTCATCTTCCCCATAGGAATCTTATGGCTTGCCACTGTTTTCATCATACTAAATCTCAGGAATCCCATTCCAAATCTCATTAATTCCATTTTTGGCCTTGATGCTCATTATTTGGATGCGAAAACCTTCCCATGGATCTGGACCTTCTAGAGGGAGTTATTAATAATAACTTGGCAATATATGTAAATGGTTGCTCGGGATGTATATGTACATGTCTGTGTGTATGTGACCCCCTTGGGAATTCGGTCGGTTGCCCATGACTACCCTTTTATAGTGCTAAAATGGTAAGCACAAGCCCTCTCAGCACATGGCGCTCTATAGAATGGGATTCTTGAAATTAAAAAGCACCAAAATCTATAGAATGGTCTTTCCAACCACCTTCAACTGTCTCACTAACTAACTAACAGATTAAGCCTATAGAATGGTAACCATGACCAAATCACTTAAGGTTGTTTATTGCCACTACCCACTATAGAATGACTTCCGTGACCCAGATCCACCTAGTCCCTGGCAACTGTGACCCATATCGAATGCCTTCTTCAAATTCTTTGGCATGGTCAGGGGCGCCATTTATAGCGGCCCCAGGGTGATTGAAATTACTTTGTTTGAGGGGTTTGCAAGCATGGGCAACCCAACCCCCTCCCCGTGCTTCATTTTAGGCTCTTCCCAAACCCCTCTGATGTGATGCCGTTTTATAGGAAGCCCTGGGAACATCTGGCGTACCCAAATTCATAGTGGTCTGGGCAGGTAGTGTGGATGTGGGTCTGCGCGAACTTACGGCATTGTTCTTCACAAACAAAGGATTTCGGGATAGCGTCCGTGTGTCTGGCTTGAAGATACGGACAGCATGGGTGAGCAAGGAAGAATTCGACTCCATAGAATGGTCATGCTCAACCCTAAAACTGTTGCTGTTACTAAAACCAACATCTCTATAGAATGGTATCTTACTAAACCAACATCTCTATGGAATGGCACTCCTGCCTGATTCAAGCAATCAAAGCCTCTATAGAATGGTGGCGCATGCCCCTTTGGACACACATATCACCAAAAATCTATGTTAAAATGGTAGCTGTTTTGGAGGGTTAACCCTAGCCATTCTGTAGGGGAAGTTCCAAATATATACATGAGATTGCCTGGAGCTCTCCTGCATTTGTTCCGAGTTTTGCTTGCTTTGAGCATCTTTGGCCCTTCTGGCTACCGCCAGACCACTCACCACTTGAGAATATTTCATTGTGGTCACCTGCCAGAACTGACACTCTCAGATTGCTTGACTTCAAAAGAGACCGCGTTTATTGTAGCAGTGGCTGACACAGTAGGGACCCAGATTACACTTTTAAAATATCACAAAACCACTGGAGTAAGCAAGTTCGTATCGCACATTCTAGCTAGCTGCGTGCGATCTTTCAAATACCCTCGCGGCATTTTGCAACAGCAACCGTAACAACAATAGATACTGGCCTCAGAGTATGAATGTTTAATTGTTCCGCTGACCCGCCAATGAAAACCAGTCGATGTTCAAAGGCCCGAAGCTGAAAACTAGCATTGCTATGCACTGTTTGCAGCCTGTTGTTGCACGTTATTGCTGTGGTTTCCGTGGCATTCGGATCACAAGTGAAAGCATGCCAGCAAGTCGTGGAGGTGGCTGGAAGTCATCCTCAAGCTGCGGAAGTTTCGGAGACGGCGAACCTGTCGTGCACGAACATTCATGAATTTCATGAGTTTCATGAACGCACTTCTTGAATATCTTGAATCTTGATCCAATGCTGCCTTCAGCTTTCAATCGTGATGTCGAAGCACGCAGCAATGCGGCTGGGCTGAAGGACTCGGAGACAAAACATCACAATTTTCGCGCGAAAAAGGAAGGCTGTGGAAGACTAGGAAAAGGATGGACAGATATGGACAGCATTCAGCATTTCTATCAAAGTGCATGCTCTGTCTTGGAAGCCAAAGGCAGGCTTCGGCTGTGTCAGTTCTTCTGCAAATCTCTAGGCATCATCACCCATCAATACCCTCTTCCACATGCTCGTTCTTTTGAAAAGAAGCTCTTGGTCGCTCCAATATCTATGCTATGGATAAGGGTTGAGTCTAGAATACGCATCCTAACACCAGGCAGCAAGGACAATCAAAGGAAGTTTAGAAATCTATGTTTCCGCGGTAGGGAGCCTCACAGCAAAGAAGAATGACAGCAAAGAAATCTCACAGCACAGAAGCCTCGCAGCACAGAAGGGTCGCACGAAAGCTTCGTTTCTACAAGTTGAAGTTTGCAGTCTTTGAGGAAAGCCGCGCACGAAAGCATCGTTTTTGAAGAAGTTTCGCACAAAATGCGTTTTTGAGAGATAGCGGATGCGTGAAATCGTATGTTTTGCAGGACAAAACGTGCCTCTGAAGATGGATGGGGTAAGGTCTGCCAAACAACCGTTTCGAACATTTCCTGTGGATATCCGTGATTTCTGTGTTTGTTTCTTGTGAGCTTGGAATTGCAGTATGCATGTGAGTTCCTGGGTATGCGTACAATCCTGCGTCGAAGTCAAAGGATCCATGTGAATTCCTCAGGTATCCGCACAATCCTTTTTGTAGAGGTTGCACGATGTGAATTCCTCAGGTATGCGCGCAATCCTGCTTGTCAAGGTTGCACGACCCATGTGAATTCCTAGGGTATCCATGCAATCCTGCTTGTAGAGATTGCACGATCCATGCGAATTCCTAGGGTATCTGTTGAACCCTCTTTGTCGAGGTCGAAGGACCCATGTGAATTCCTATGGTATCCGCGCAATCCTCTTTGTCGAGGTAGCAGAATCCATGTGGATTCCTTAGGTATCCGTGCAGTCCTGCTTGTAGAGGCAATGTGAATTGCATGTGAATTCCTGGGGTAGCCTCGCAATCCTCTTTGCAACTCCTCTTTGTAGAGCTGGCAGAATCTTTGGAATGGTTGCGCCGTTGCAACGATGAGTTCTTGCTGAGTTTTCTCGGTGTTGGCGCCTTTCATTTTCCTTTTCAAATGCCTTTTGAACAAGCTTCAAGATGGTACTTTTTTCGGCTCTGGCGCCGAGGTGCGGTTTTGGAGCAGGTTTTGGGCCAGAGAAGAGCTGAGATGATCTGAGAGTGAGCTGAGAAGAGCTGAGCTGAGGTGAGAAAAGCTGACAAGAGCTGGGGAGAGCTGAGAGGAGCTGAGAAGATGTGAGAAGATGTGAGAAGATGTGAGAAGAGCTTAGAAGATGTGAGAAGAGGAGAGAAGAGATGAGAAGACGTGAGATGAGCTGACATGAGCTGTGAAGAGCTAAGAAAAGTTGAGAAGAGCGGAAAAATTATGAGAAGAGCTGAGATTAGATGATATGGGATGAGTTGAGACGGCCTGACATGAGAAGAGCGGCGGAGAGCTGAGAAGAGTTGAGTTGAGACGAGCTGCGTTAGAATGGAGAATCTGAGAAGGGTTGAAAAGAAAAGAGGCCAGATGAGCTGAGAAGAGATGAGAAAAGCTCAGATGACATAACAGATGAGAGCAGTTGTGATCAGCTGAGAAGAGCGGAGAAGAGGAGAGAAGACATGAGACGAGATGAGATGTGGTGAAAAAAGCTGAGAAGACACCAGATGAGATGAGATGGGATGACACAGACTGCAGTGGCAATGGGATGCAATGAGAAATTTCCAAGAGAAGCTGCGATGCGACGAGATCAGGTGAAATGAGGAAAGATTCAACCTTGACAAGAAACGGCACCGGAATGAAAAGTCGAGAGATTGTTGCTGCGAAGCACAAAGGCCTGCCTGCACCCTATAGGCGCATTCTTTGTTCTGCTCTATTGGCTGTAGGCAATTCAATTTTGAAAATTCTAAGTTTGTTTCATGTACAGCCCTTGGCACGCATCCACTACCCCATCTGATCTACTCAGAGGGATAAGTGGGAAGAGATGCGATCATGTCCATCGCCATCTCTAACTTCTATCTATACAAACTTGTAACAATAGGAATCCAATCAGCCGCTGTGGGCTGACACGGGCACGGTGCAGAGGCCCAGGTGGACGATTTTCCGAGATGTTCAATTTGAAACGACTTGAAGACATCTTGAAGCTGTTTGGTTTTGCTCCAGCGAGATCACAAAGTGCTGAGTTAGCTGTGACGGTGATCTATTGCCAATTGTGCAGTGGAGGAGCTTGCTGAAAAGGCCCCAACCATCCACAACCTGATAGTCCTTACTACAGTCCTGCACGTCCACTGCACGTCCACTGCACTTCCTATAGGTCCTATCAGGTCCTATCGGGTCCAATTGGTGGTAAATAGGACATTGCCCTTCAATTGGGTCCCAAGAAGTTGGTGACACTATCCGTCTCTATCCCACCACTGGTATCACAAGGACGACGCAAACATACACAGACTAAGGATGACCAAGGTATATCTAGGTCAAATGTGGCCATGCTGACCCATGTCGACAGTTTAGCCGGCCAGGACAACCATCAACACTTTGAGAAATTCTCAAAGTCTGCAAGTTTGAAAGCTTGAAGCTTGAGTAGATCTTTTTTAGCAGCGTCATGCGACAAACAAGCTTGGATGCAGACTCGGCCCCAGCTGCTTTGACGCCGCCAACCACCTCCAAAGGTTTTGCGAATTGCCCCAAGACGAAACCGGCCATGTGACAATTGACATCAATTGACAAAGTGTCCTCTCAAGTCCTTACAAGTCCTCAAATGATCTCACATTCCGACCTAGGTCTGAAAGGAAATCAGTGTGGTACTTTCCAAATTTCCCAAAGCTGAGAGCTGAGAGGATGCTGACTGCGACAGCTACCACAGCTGCCACGGCTTAGTGGCCGTGTCACAGATTTCACAGGAAGTTCTTACAGCACTGAGCTCGGGAAGCTTCGGTGGAAACTTTCATGGAAGCTTTCGCGGCACCCGAATCCCCTGCGACACTAGGCCCCACTAGGCCACTAGGCCACTGGGCTCACGGCTCAAGACAGATGAAACTCGCCCACGAGGTGGCCTAGCAGAACTAGCAGAACTAGCAGAACTAGCATCGCACGTTGGCAGAACGTGATTTTTCTGATTCTTTCGTTTCAATGTGAGAACATGTTTGACAACGCTGTAGGCAACATAGTGTTATACATGTTGTATTGTGTGATAATACGTTTTGTGATTGTGATTTTTGTGATCATGTGAAGCTTTTGCCTGTTTGTACCTGCGGTCAGGCAGTCAAGTCTAATTAGTGACTCTGTGGGAAGAGGTCGTGACACAAAACGATCAAAGCTTTGATATCTGTGAGGATGGCAGTGATGGCAGCATTCGCAGCACTTCGCAGCACTGGCATCGCTTTCTGCTCCAATCTGCTGTGGATATCGGTCCACTCGGTCCACTGATCATACTGATCGTATCTCGTTTCAAGTCTCGTTTCAAGTCTCGTTTCAAGTCCCTGTGTCTCGATGTGTCTCTACAGCTCTTGCTACATATGATTTACATATGCTACATATGCGACATTGTCTCTACATTGAGTCGCCGACCGAGTTGCTTGGGCAGTGTCTAGAGCCTTTCGACATTTTGACGTGCAAAGATAAGCAAAGCACAGGAAAGTGACTTTACAAAGGCATCCCGATGGCTTCAGGTGGCTCTTCAGTGGAGATTCTTTGTTACTGACACGCATCCAAACAAAGGAAACATGGAAAGCAAACATGGTTTGGGTGTTAGTCTAAGGCTTCGTATGGCTTCGCATCACATGGCACGGCAGCACCGCTGAGATCGGCTGAGATCGGCTGAGATCGGAGGGCCTCTTGCACTGATTTCAGATTTCGTAGGAGCTCTTCCCGTTCGGCCAGCAAGGCCCTGAAACATTCCATAATGCATCATGCTACCATGCTGCCATGCTGGGCAAGAGGAATGCCATGCTGATGAAACTGGAATTTCAAATATAATTATATATATATATACAGTATATAATTCCAATAAGCGTTACATGCGGCAACAGCATGATGATGTGGATGTGAAGCAAGGAGCACTGTCTTGCCGTGTCTTTTGTCTTTCTCATTCTCTGCGCCTGAAGTCGGAGATACTGATGTCGCTCCAGACCTTGGCACAGCTGGGCACAGCTGGGCATGGCTGGGCACGGTTTAAGGCAAGTTCGATGTCAGAGATGTCATAGCATGACGTATCATACATCGTGTCTCATAGCACGACTCCCTACATATGATCACAACACATCATGTCTGGATGCGTCTGGATGTGTCTGGATGTGTCTGGATGTGTCTGGATGTGTCTGGATGTGTCTGGATGTGTCTGGATGCGTCTGGATGCGTCTGGATGCGTCTGGATGCGTCTGGATG
>Ga0126342_10019400_pt1 | contig 11555 bp, 12 predicted proteins | sample Cyp1metagenome_FD_92528 | JGI IMG/M metagenome (GOLD analysis project Ga0126342, IMG submission 92528) | Coral microbial communities from Lord Howe Island, Old Settlement Bay, Australia - Cyphastrea 1 metagenome | ecosystem: Host-associated > Invertebrates > Cnidaria > Coral ... | reverse complement strand
CCCCCTTGGCCGTAATCCCCCAGACCACCATCACCGCCCTGTTTATTTTTGTTCTTGTTCTTAAGCTTCTTGGGTTTGGCACACCCGCCATGGCCCATCATAGCACTGAGCTGTTGAAGCAAACTCCCACCGCCACCCCCGAGTCCCAACAATTGGAAAAGCTGAGAGAGTAGTTTGAGAATCTCACCTGCTTGTTGCAAATTGAAGCCATTTGCTTGGTTATTGCTTTGTTTCAGTTTCCTTTTGCGAGCTGTTGCTCTGCTTCCTGCACCATTGCCATGCATGGCATGCATCAATGCGTTCCGCTCTTTTGAAGACACAGCCCAAGTCTTCTGAAGCAAATCGAAACTTGCAAGCACCACATCTGAACAATTCGTTTCTAAGCACTGCCAAGGCCCATCAGCAATGCATAGACCCGCAGCCACCGCGCTGAGGTTGTCCAGATAGCTGCAACCTTTAGCATGTTTATTGTATACCGTTATTTTCTTAAAATTGTTTAATATGCACATATTCTTATTTGAGAATGTTTGAGCGTATATATTCAGGGCTAATATTAAAAAATATGTGTTTTGTTTATATATGTACATGTAGCTGGTTTTTCAGAAAATAAAAGCTGTTAACAAAACAATTTTTTGGTACTTATTTGTGACCATCTAAAAGTCTAAACAAAATCCCAAAAACATTTAAAAGAGATCCAAAAGACATTCAAAAGATATCCAAAAGATATCCAAAAGACATTCAAAATATATCCAAAAGACATTCAAAAGACATTCGGAAGATATCCCAAAGACATTCAAAAGACATTCAAAAGATATCCAAAAGAAAGCGGGCCTCTACAAAATCCAATTGTGATTTTTGTTGATTTTTAGACACCAAACAAAAGTTTCTCTACAAATCTACAAATCCAATCGTTTCTGGGATGATTTTTGAGAGTGTATTTGCATGCCTGGATTTCCACGATTTGGATTTTGTAGAAGCGCCGGCTGCCCCTGGTCCCAGAAAAAGTGGGGTTGGTGTTTGGATTTCTGTAGGCCTGAAAGTTTCCTGTTCACATGCTATGTTTTTTGTTTTTGTAGAGGCCGTTTTGGTGTTTTCCAGAAATGTGTCTACAAAATGTGAAACCCCACCCCCACCAGGTCAATTTTTGGAGGTATACATATATCCTTTTGGTGGCTGGGTCATATCCCATTATTGACAATTCATATCCCAATGTTTAATGATTCAATCGTAGTTGTTGATGATGAATTCCCCTACATATTATGATGTTTCTTAAAATGGGGGATGATCCCCAAGTGACAGTCATGGTCTAATCTTGGATGATTTGAGGGTACCCGATTTTAGGAAATTTCCTAATATACATACCACATACTTAATTACTCTTACTTGTGTCTTACTTTGTTCTACTCATCCACCAGCCGTCCGTCATGGATCTATTAGCGACGAGGTCACTCACGACTGGAGAAGTGCTTGAAGACCAAAGTTGATGTCAACAAGCCCAACGAGGCCTCATGGTTGCCTTCTTGTTATATACAACCAAATACGACCATATTATGAAATATAGTACCATATCATATTACGTTTTGATATCCGCATTATAGCTCATTCGGATATTATAGATAATGTAGATACTATAGGTGTTTTCAATAGAAACTGTAGATCTTCTAGATATTATAGATAGTGTAGGTGCTTGTAGAGGTTTAGATATATCTGTATATATATACAGTATGTTTGTATATAAGCGTAGATACATCAACAATTGCTTTATTTCGATCGATCCCCACCGTGGCATTCTATCCGATATTCTCTCTGGCATTCAATCTGACATTTTTCCTGACATTTTTTCTTGCATTCTATCTGACTTTCTTTCTGGCATTCTATCTGACATCTACTCTGGCATACTTTCTGGCGTTCTATTCTGATTTGTTTTTCTGACATTCTTTCTGGCATGCTGACATACTTTCTGGCGTTATATTGCGAAATTCTATCCGACATACTTCTGGCGTTATATTGTGAAATTCTATCCGACCTTCTTTCTGGCATTCTATCTGGCATCTATGCTCGTTCTTTTGTGTGAAATTTTATCCGGCATTTTTTCTGGCATTCTATCTGGCATCTATGCTGACATACTTTCTGGCATTCTGTTGTGAAATTCTTTCTGACATTCTTTCTGGCATTCTATCTGGCGTCTATGCTGACATTTTCTGGCATTCTATTTTGATTTTTTTTCTGACATTCTATCTGGAACCTATGCTGACATTCTGTCTGGCATTCTTTCTGGCATCGGGGTCCAGGCGTGCCCCGCAGCATCTGGAGCTGGCGTCACTCCACAGTGCAGAAAGAAGACAGGAGTGATGGCAGCGAGTGAAGGAAGGAGGAAGGAAGGAAGGAAGGAAGGGAGGGAGGGAGGGAGGGAGGGAGGAAGGAAGGAAGGAAGGAAGGAGGGAGGAGTTGCACCTTTGTTAAAATCTAGAGACCCTCACCTTGCAGGTGGGGATTTTGAGGGCCCACATGGATCCACAAGTTTGGATCAGATCTCTCAGAAAATCACCATGCACATCATCCTTTTGTTTGCAAACACACATTTGCAGATGGATGTGGTTTGTCATGGTCATGTGGATATACTGGGGATGTTCTGAGAATATCGTATGGATACAGGATGATATTTGCATACATACATATAATATATCACCAAATACATAACCAATATTCAATATAAAATATGATATGGGTCTGGCTGAAAATGGTGGATATCTCAAAATGACACTGTCAATGGGGAAAATGGATGATGAACCATCAATCTGTGCGTTATGTGTTTTTTTTTCGAAAACCCATCTGAAAACTTATTTGGAAGAGTCTGATTTTGCAATTTGTTGATTACGTCGGACATTTGGCCACTTCAACCTTTAACCGGCATGAAGAAATGCGTTGCTGTCAAAAACCGGAAAATACCACCCTTGAAAGCACGGTATTCCTGTGAAAAAAATCAAATCACAATCTAATGTGAAATAAAGTTTCATACTGTTTGTTTTTCAATACAACAAAGTGATGTATATAGTTGAGGCCCACATTGACAAGATGTTGGAGAAAAGTTGGGATGTGTGTCTCAAGCGTCAGATGGGCGCTACGGCTCTGATGTTTGCAGCCAAAGCTTGGCCGTGAACATAGCAATGCTTGGGTTCACCTTGTTTCAGGTACCAGTGAGGTCACCCACCTTATGGATCCATGTCATCAGATATCAGTGAGTTGGGGTTCTGGCATGTTTTGGCTGAATTGACCAAGGCAAAAGCACCACCTGTTGTGTTTGTAAATTTGTTTGAACTTGGTAGTTGAGGTTCCAATCGTTGTGCCAGAACAAACAAATTCAGAACATTGGGATGAGACTTCACTAGCATGTTGGGATGGCCAAGGTCTCCTTCCTTTGTGGAACGGCTATTGGACGCAAAGGCCAACGTCAATGCGGAGGACTTGTTTGTTTTGATCCAACGACTTCAAAAGTGGTTTCTGTTCAAAATGATTGGACCCCAAAATGGATGGTTCGATACTCATCATGACCAAAAGGTCAAAAACGGTCCATTGATGCCCCAATTTTGAACGACACCCTACAGTAGTTTTTTTTGTGTTACTCCACGATACTGTCGGATCGGTGGCAACAAACGATGGGTTTGTGAGTACTGCAATTTTGAAAGACTGCTAGAAAAAGATCGGAAACCCTTCCGAGCTCCATTTTTAGTGTTGGCTTCAGGACAGATACGGCACCACAGTGTTGGATATGGTGAATGATGATGTGAAGTTCTACGAGGACATGCGGACGTTCCTATTTGGTATTGCACTTGGGTTTTGATCGTCAACCTTTGGCTGTACTATATGGCCATTTGCTGAAACTAAGTTATTCCCCAAAAAAAAACATCATAATGGGGATAATCATCCATTATCTATCTATAATATATCCGTTGGAAAAGGAGATACCCAACCCTTGCATCCTGAAATTCAGGAGCAGAAAAGGAAGGAGCAGGAAGACTGCAGAAGGCGAAGTGCAGCACCGTTTGTTCAACATTCTGCTGTGGAACACCTCAATTCTAGAAGTCAGAGATGAACATGTCAAATAGTCTATGTTTCACTATGGTTCACTAATGTTTAATCCACGCACAAGTGGGTCGGGGGCCGGGGGTTGAAGCTATACAGCCAAAATCATCCAAAATCGCCCAAAATCCGGTAAATCATAATCCCAACATGATTATATATAATATAATATAATATAATATAATATAATATGATATATATATATATATAATAATTATATATATATATAAACCGTCGGATTTTATCCACACCAAAGATCACCCAGACGTATCCCCGCGCCCATGACAGTTGCTCGCCAGGCGAAGGCTTGCAATGGAGGTATCTGGGCAGATCCTCTATGACAGGCAGGATATCCCAGACGTCCATGGCATCCCTCATTGCTTTGACCCATGATCATAGTCACCTAACGTATTCAAATGTTGGGTAATAGTGGCCGGCGATCCAGAAACTATGGTGGTGATATAACACCGCTAAAATGTCATGATACATGTCATGTTGGTGCTAAACATCGCAAGTATGTTGAGGGTTGTTGCTGACATGCCCAAGTTTGCTGTTCAGACTATCATGTTACCCCTACTTGTAAGGCGCTGAACCAATTCAATAGAAAATTTTGGGGGTATTCCAAATTTGAGAAAAACACATTTGGGTTTGTCAAAAAATAGGGCACGGAACAATTTGATGGTTGATCCTAGTCAATATTGTTGGTTGTATAGCCCATGATATCTCCATCATACCCCCCCAAAAAAGTGTGATAATCACCAGGAAACCAGCGTTTGTTGAGATCGTCCGGGCAGGCCAAATGTGGAGGAACTCGAGCCGTTTTGCGTGTCTTAGCTGCAAAAAAATGATAAGACCCGGTGATTTGTTTGAGTTCCGAGGTAGAAATTCCACAACTCCAAGACAAAGACTTGAAGAATCCATATCCATGTCTTGGACACCTCAGGGATTTCTGATGCTTTTGAAACATGCCGCACGAGAGATGTTCTTGATGGGAAAAGAGGATAATTGGTTTAGAAGTCAAGATCCAAGTGATTTTTTAAGCCCAAATCTATATCCCATAGGATCCATGTATGGTAACATTTACCATCAATATACCCCAAATGTTAGCATATATACCATACATGGATCCTATGGGTATAAGACAGACTCCCACCGTCATTTACGGACTCTTCAAAGACTGTGTGTAGAAGTTTCGCAGCAAGGGACTGATCACGGCTTTTCAGGACATGGACAAGCTCCACAAAGTAAAGAGTGTCGGGCACCGCAGTCCTACCAGGGCTGGGGTCTGTGTCACCTTTGTCATTTGTACAATGTACGTTGGGTGATGTGTTGCCATTTCACTTTGATGTACACCTTGTGACAAGAAAAGTCACTTGGTACTGCTCCAGATGTGACAGTGTTCATGCATAAGTTGCATAATGTGTTGGACCGTGGCAAACATTTGTTGCATAATAGGCCTCTGGCAGTTGCGGGGTCATTGAGCGATCACGCCAGTATCTTTACGTCAATTCCAACCCCAGCTGTGACGCTGAGGTGCTGGAGAACGCTGGTGCCAGGCAGGAGCGAGACGAGATGAATGGAGATGACCTGGTTGGTGAATGTTGGTGGTGTCAATCAAGAAATCTATGTTCATTTCAATCATAATTATCTGGTTGGTGGTTAACAGTTTTTTATTTTTCCATATATTGGGAATAATCATCCCAACTGACTTTCATATTTTCAGATGGGTAGGTCAACCACCAACCAGTTTTTTTTGCGTCATCCCAATAGATGGAATGATCTGCCGATCTGCCCCAATCGACTGCCAGGCCTGGAGAAAATCGCTTTAGACCCGGATATGATTGAGGTCAGAGATCCATGACGTTGAGGCTGCTTGGTGGGTCAAGTGGAACAGGCGCTGACATATAGATCTAAAGCAAATGAAAGCAATATGTTAACTATTAGCCGTAATTTTGCATGTAAGATCATGCATGTATTAAGTGCATACTGTACAGACCAGTATTTCCTTTTTTGCGCATATGGCATGCTCATGCGCAGATACAGAAACCAAAGTTACTGACTCTCATTACATCAGGTCTCCATGAGATTGAATTTCACCCTCAATTCGCCATCCCTGCCAGCGCCTGAGGTCTTGTCCACAGCGGAGCAGGAGACCAAGAACTGTTTGGCCATGGCTGTAGTGCCAATCGTCGCAAAATCAGCGGTGGCTGCCATGGCTCTTCCAAAATCACTAGTCCGTGCGACTGGAAAAAGGACTGCCCTGCTGCTCTGCTGGAGAATCCAGTGGTGAACCGTTTTTATTGCCGTATAAATGCAGCGCTGTGGATATGGTCCGAAATTCTGAACTCTTCTTAAGTATATGTTTTAGTCTAGTTTTGGATGGTTTAGAGATCGTTTAGACCTAAAAGGAAAAAATCCTGGGTCTTCATGGCCTCATCGGTCACCGTGACCACAATGAAAAAAGACGACCCACATATTTCGGATACCACGATCCAGTGCAGTCAAGGGACGATCTTAGCCAATCACAGATGGCTGTGGATCATTCCATTGTCAATACCATTCAATACCTATGAATAGCAGAATAGCATTTTCAGGGATATGATGGATATGCCATAGCTATGCACATTCATTTACCAGCAATTATGATAATTATGGTGTTCACCTCAGGGCTACAAGGTTTTGACATGTTCCATTTCAGATATGACTCGCTCAGTGCAGCTGGGAGGTGAAGCAGCAGATTGTCGTGCTCGGCTTGAAGGTTGCTGCCCTAGCGATTTTCACACATGTTCTTAGATGTGTGTTCGATTAATAACATGTGATAGTGAGAAGTGTAACAATTTGCTTTGATTATGTGTGGTTCTCATTTTTTGATCAATGCGAAGTGCTGCATCTTTGTCAGTTTCACCGTGAAAGTGGTGAGAACTTGTGCAAACGTTTGATTATGATTATGATGATCTCAAAAACAGACGCGAAATGGTGTTCCCATGGAAGGGTACAAAATCGTCCAAGCCCCACAAAACGGCTTTGTTGCCACAACATTACTAGGTCGTCACTATGTTTGACCGTGTCCAGAAGTTTGAACTCATAGAATCATAGATCCAAAGTTGAGTGATCCATGATATCATAATATCCATGGAAAAAGATCCATGGGCTTCAGCTCAGTTTCACTTAAATGGACTTAGGATCACCGGGCCCAACCCGTTGCGCCTTTTTTTGAGGTTTGGGCCTTCCACTTTTTCAATGCTCGGGGAGAGGTGGCAGTCAAGGAGCAGCGTTTTTGTACATTCCTGGAGTGGGTCAAACGTGGGGTAACCGGGTAACAATGGAGCCAGAAAAATCATATGGGTATGGGTCAATACCTATTAATACCATTTTTAGTGGGATGAACATCCATTTACCAGCTATTTTGATGTTCACCAGGGGTACAAGGTTTTGACACACTGCCATATGTTTTACATAGTTGAATGAACTCATCAATTCTCATCCATGTTTCGGGCCGTTTGGGGTGATAATTTTGAGACAAACCCGGTGGACGAATACTGGTGGACCGTGTCGAGGATGCAGTTCAAGCAACCAAAGAAGCAGGTGTGGCTGCCATGGATGATTGGATTGCAGCATTGTCCGTAGGTGGTTAACCTATGTTACCCTATGTTCCCTGCATTGGCTTGTGTGTCAAGGTTTCCCAAGTCTGTGGTACCCACAGGTTTGCAGTTTTTTTTTTGAATGTGACCTGAAACATCGCCTGAAACCATCCCTCTTACGGGGAGAGTTAGGTCTGTCCCATGGCAAATGTTGGTGATGACGATGATTAATTACGATTATGTGTGATATCTGGGAGGCTTTATCAACCAACCAATGGGTTTGCTTTTTTTTTTGGCGGGATCATGGTTGATGATGGTTGATTTTAGGATTTTATCAACCACTGCGTGATGCTTTATGAAAAAACCATTGAAGGTTTTGGGAACTGATGGGAACAGCTTCGAAGCTGTCACAGGTTCCAAAGGTGCGGCTCCTTTGAAAGTGAGCCCTGCGACTTGGCTCAGCCGCCAGAAGGTCGTGCCTGGGGCAAAGTGGAAGTTGGGTCTTAGTCTTAGTGTATTTCGATGAAAAACATTCAAACAAGTATGTAAATGTATAAGTATGTGAGTGCATATAATATATATATATAACTTCTCATTTCCCTGCATGTGCTGAAGATGATTGCTGATATTCCCAATGGGAAAGGGAATAATTTTTGTTGAGAACACATAATACAATAATAATTTAATAATAATTATGTTGGGAATTTGCTGATTTTCCGAATACAATAATTATTTTTGTTGAGGCTTCGATAAGGAACTCCATAAGTTTCCCATCTCCGAGGACGAATCTGCCCAGCTCCTTCCCAGATTGGAGGCCGTTCCCAGCGGTGAATGGATGGAGAGCAGAAGTGCCTGGTGGTTTCAGACAAACATGGTGCTTAAATGATCTTAAATGACGGTAAAGTGGGGATATTATGGGATATGATATAATTGGATAAATCTGCATAATTTGTGGGTGTGTTTGAAAACCCGAATTCCAATGGAGTAAGAATCTCAAAAAATCCCCATTCACATGGCCATAAATTGTGGGTATACCCTGTTTTCAGACACACCCATATGTCTGGATACAACCAAGATAAGAACAACATATAACAAAATCACAATTTCCCAGATGCGTGTCCTTTCAATCCCTGTATGAGCCTTTTAGGGATGGATTTGAACCGCAAGCAAACCAGTTCTATTTTTTCCCCTGTCAGGTGAGGGTTGTTAGATTTGATGTCAGCTGGCCTTCTCCTCCGAGAGATCGCAGTGGACAGCAAGCCCAGGATCAGAGTGGTCCCCGCCGAGCCTCAATACTAAGTGTTGGCATATATCAGGTTGTTTTCTTGTTGATGTTGCTCGGCAACTGCGTTTCAACCCAAAGGTTTTTTAAATATTTGATATGATCAGAGTGGTTCTGCTGCTCAACTTCAAGCGCTAGATCGCAGTGTTCATATGCCAGATAAAACAATGCTGTGAGTCTTGCAATGGGACTTGTAGCTGAGGGTTTGTACAGTTGTCTATAAACCCCAAACACTCCTAAGAGCAGAGCACGGAACTTCCCCTTCCGTCGACTCCTCTCTTGTCCCCTTCTTGTCCACTTCCCCTACTGAAGAGAATGTCAGAGAGAATGCCAGGTAGAATGTCAGAATAGATGTCGGATAGAATGCCACAATAGAATGCCAGAATGAATGGCAGATAGAATGTCAAAATAGATGTCAGATAGAATGTTAGGTAAATAGGTAAAATGTCAGAATATATCTATATATATAATATATATAATATATAATATATATATATATCCAAATTTATGTCTTGAAATGCCATGGTGGGGATCACTCGAAGTAAAGTAATTTAGATGGTGGGTTTGACTATGATGTGTTGACTCCAGTTTAACATCAATAGCATCAATCACCACAAGCCATGACATTGCCATTTGGCGGTGTTGAAGAGGTTTCGGGTGGAACCCGAACTCATTGATTTCCCCAGCGCTTACTGTTGGGATTTGGTATCCCCCAAGTTTTGAACACCCACCAGGACAGTTGTGGGCCATGTGTATGTGTTGAAACCTCGTACCTTCTGTTCCCATCCGAAATGTGAACAGCATTGTCTGTTTGGGGATGTTAATCAACTATGTTTGGGGTTTATTTGGTATCGGTATCAACTCGGTACCGATCCATACCGATACCAATTTATATCTCATGGGGTTGCAAGTTACTGTACCCAATTCAATCAGATCCTTTTATATACGCAGTATCCATCATTTGGTCATCTCATTGCAATAAAACACTATAACGACTGGATAGTCTTTGGTTTTGATTGATCCTTTCTGATATCAATATGATATTACATGTTTTTTTTTTTACAGATATCCATTATGTATTTGATTCGTATTTGTATATTACAATCATCCACCCTCGGGTAGATAGAATATGTAAATGTCATACATTGAATATTTGAAGTTCTATCTTTATATACTGGAAATAAAATTAGATGGGTATATATATATAAAGATCTGTATGTATATGTATGTGTATATTTATATGTATATTTATATGTATATGTTTGTATGTATATATTTATACATACGAATAAATGTAAATGACTTGAAACAACGTATTTTTTTCATATCAATATGTGTATATATATGTGAAAACATAATCATTGGGGATATGTAAATAATCAATGACAATTAGGACAACCCCCAAACAGATAGAACAGTAATGAATCACTATTATTTCTGTAGGATAATATTTTTTTGGGGGTTGATTACTATATAAGTCTATATACATCTATATGTCTACATACTATATACCTGGATCTTCCAATGACCAGATTGTCTTAGGAGTTTTGGTGTTCAATGTGTTTTAAGCGTTTTTGGGCAACAACATTTTCTTAGGCGTTTTGGTTTTCAATGCGTTTTAGGCGTTTTTTGGTGTTTTGTGTTTTTTGTGTGGGTGTTTGCATTTTTCTGCCAGGTTTTTTTTGCGTTTGTTTGTTGTTGTTTTTTTGCGGGCCTTTGTGGTTTTCTTGCGTTTGTTTTTTCACATCGTGCGTTTGTGTGAATTTGCAGATGTTTTGCGCAAAAATTAACCAACAAAAACAAGAGTACTTGTTTAAACAAATATGGTCGTTGAAAGCTCCAAGTATATATTTATAGTTATATTTACATATACCAGCGATGATGATATCTGCATCACCCAACGTCTGGGGATCTATTGCACAGGCCATCGTAGAGCACATCAGCACCTTGGCATCTTTCGATGCATCGTGGGATGTCCGAGATACAGCTGCCACCTGAGAACGTTGCATATGGCCATGACAATTAATGTAACATGTGCACATGATACAGTTCTAGAGGCAACATTCCCATATTCAGAAAATCTTCGCATACCATGTTTTCATCGTACTCCAGACCTGGGTTTTGGTATGTTACTTTGATAGGCGTTTCAGCTCAATCTGGAGGGAACAGTTGGCCCACGGCGAATCCACTGAATGCCCCTCCACAGCTTTCTATCCCCTATTTCGTTCCAAAGCAGCTGTGGACGTTGAATGAGTTGAAGGCTGCTTTGATAAGGAAGTTTCCTCATTTGTCTACCGAAGAAGGACAGGGTTGTCAAAGGTAACGTTTTCAAAGGTTGGCTGAGTAAAAATTAGCAAGTTTCTTCCCCGGGACCTCACCCAAGGTGAAATCGGAAAAATAGAACCCACTGGGCCTGCCCCTGGAAGTTTGGGCTGGCTTTGGGATTGGAATTTTGGTTCTGGCCCCGAAATTTCCCTATGTGGTCTCTGTACCAGCCACGCATACTCGGAATTCTTCGCATTCCACAAATTCTTCGCACTCCAGCGAGGGCATCGCACTCCACAGCTAGGGACGTACACATACTGTAAAATCCACGCGCTCTGCAAGATCTT
>Ga0126342_10019399_pt1 | contig 11556 bp, 10 predicted proteins | sample Cyp1metagenome_FD_92528 | JGI IMG/M metagenome (GOLD analysis project Ga0126342, IMG submission 92528) | Coral microbial communities from Lord Howe Island, Old Settlement Bay, Australia - Cyphastrea 1 metagenome | ecosystem: Host-associated > Invertebrates > Cnidaria > Coral ... | reverse complement strand
AGTGGTGGCAGGAGCAGGAGCAGAAGTAGCAGTAGCAGTAGCAGTAGTAGCAGTAGTAGCAGCAGTAGCAGCAGTAGCACTAGTAGCACTAGTAGCACTAGTAGCACTAGTAGCACTAGTAGCACTAGTAGCACTAGTAGCACTAGTAGCACTAGTAGCACTAGTAGCACTAGCAGCACTAGTAGCAGCAGTAGCAGTCGTAGCAGTAGTACCGGTGGTGGTAGTAGTAGTAGTAGGAGGGGTAGGAGGAGGAGTAGGAGGAGGAGGAGGAGTAGGAGTAGGAGTAGGGAGTAGGAGTAGGAGTAGGAGTAGGAGTAGTAGTAGTAGTAGTAGTAGTGGTGTTAGTGGTAGTGGTAGTGGTAGTGGTGGTGGTGGTGGTGGTGGTAGTTGTAGTTGTCTATTTGAGTTGTTGTTGTAGTGTAGTGGAGTTGTAGTTGTAAGTTGTAGCTGTAATGTAGTGTAATTAGCGTAGCGTAGTTGCAGTTGTAGTTGTGGTGGGGTATAATTAGTGTAGTGTATTGTAGTCTACTGTAATCTGTGCACTGTAGCGTGGTGTAGTGTAGCGTAGTCTAAAGTAGTGTAGTGTTGTAGTGTAGGGTAGGGTAGAGTAGTGTAGTGTAGTGTAGTGTAGCGTAGTGTAGTGTAATTAATGTAGTGTTGCGTAGCGCAGTGCAGCGCAACGTAGTGGTGGTTATAATTGTAGCCGCAGTTGCAGTTGTAGTTGTGGGTAATTAGTGTAATGTAATGAGTGTAATGTAATGTTGTGTAATGCAATGTTGTATAATGTGGTGTAGTTGTAGTTGCATTTGTATTTGTAGTTGTGGCGTACTGCGGTTTAATTAGTGTAGTGTAAAGTAGTGTAGTTGTAATTGTAGCTGTAGCTCTGGTAGTAGTAAGTGTAGTTGTAGTGTCATTAGTGTAGTGTAGCGTAATTAGGTGTAATTAGTGTAGTGTAGTGCAATTAGTGTTGTGTGCTGTAGTGTAGTATATTTGTATTTGTAGCGGTAGTTGTAGTTGTAGTTGTCTATCTATCTATCTGTATTTCTGCAACCTTGAAAACGAAGCAATTCTGCGAGACTTCCTCAATTTTCGAAGTTGACAACATCAAAAACGAAGCAATTCTGCGAGACTTCCTTCAAAAATGGAAAGTTGAGAACGCTGTAGAGCACGCCTGGACCCGAACACATGCCAGAGAGAATGTCAGAATATATGCCAGAAAGTATGTCAGAATAGATGTCAGATAGAATGCCAGATAGAATGTCAGGCAGAAAATCAAAATATATGTCAGATAAATGCCAGATCGAATGTCAGAATATATGTCTGATAGAATGTGAGAAAGAATGCAAGACAGAACGTCAGAATTTGTCAGATAAAATGCCAGAAAGAATGCCTAAAGAGAATGCCAGAAAGAATGTCAAAATAGAACCGTCAGAAAAAATGTCAGGTAGAATGTCAGTTGGTGGGGATTACTCAAAATAGAGTAAGTTTACATGATCTGGCAGAAATTCTATCACACGGTTGGGAAATTCTGATTGTATCTCCAACTAGCTCCCCATTTTTCCATTGAATATAGCTCAGCTCACCGCTCCTAACCATTGGAAGGGCTTCCAGCGACATGTCTCGCCTCGGCCCAGTAGCTGTCCGCGGGCCCAGTTGCTTCACCATCTTGGAAGAAGTCCATGGCAGCATCCTGGCAAGATCGAGACCAAGGATCCCAGGGGCTCATCCTAAAACCCCGTGAGCGAAGATATTTACTATAATAATATATAACGATACATAGAAATATATAATAATATGTAATAGTTACTGGATAAATGTAAATAGTAATATAGTATGTGTATATATATATATTAATTATCACATATGTATATATATATGTATATATATGTGATAATATATATATAGTGTAAAAATAGCTTAAAATGAAAAAAAAATACTTAAAAAAGAAAACATAAGAATACATACAGTAATGATACTACATGTCCTAATGAAAACTACTACAAGGATCAGGATACTATAGTATCACTATATAGTAACAAGCTATATGATAATTAGTACACATCTGTAGGTCATCATCATAGTATGAGTATTGTCATAGGATTAGCAAACCAGAATGTGTACAGTATGTATATCTATTTGTACTGATAGATAATTATCCTAGGCGCCAATCAGGTCATACCCAATAAGGGACCCCAATGCATGTATAGATCCAATACTGCTTCGTTTGAGGAGTATTTCATATTGAGGGGAAGGAATTGCTATAATGATAATAATAATAATACTGGCAATGACAGCAAGAGTCACGGGGAGACTGTTACTCAATGGATGGGTTTAAATGTGCCATTGCTTTTGTTTCCAAGGAATTCCTTTCGCTTACCCTCTGGTGATCGAGCAGTTTGCGATGGTTTTCCACCAATTTCAATAGGTGAATCACCTTGAAACGTGCCATTTTCCATTGCAAAACGGTTAGGTTCTTATTTACTATCCATGAGTTATCCATCCAGTATCCATCCAGTATCCCCTAATTCTCCATATATTTGTTGTGGTTATACTACTCATACCCGATTCCCCCTGCCGGATCTTTTGGAGCTCCTGGTCCCAGTAGCAGCGATTGCTACGTGCGTGTTCAAAGAGATTCTTCCAGTGCGGGGCACTGGATAGCACCTGCGACATGTGGATTTTGATATGGTGTTTACCCATTCAAAATCAATCAAGGGAAATGGCCACAAACCACACGGATGTATATTTTGCTATATGTACATACATACACACATGTATGTGTACTGAATATGTAAATATATATATATATATATATACATTGCATGCATGTGTGTGTGATTTTCGCTGCGGACTTACCAAACCTGTTTCCATGAGATTATGGGTCAAGTCATCGTGTACGCCAATCTTGGATATTGGATACCCAGCCAACACAGTAATTCTTAGTTGGTTCGGCCAGGACATGGCCAGGAAGTTGCAGTACCACTGCCATGTATCAGTACACAAACATATTTATCAGCATAATTGTGTTTATGATTGTTTATGTCATATTTATCAGCGATATCATGGCTATATCATGCCTATAAATGACAAGTCATGGATTATTCATGGGTAAACTATTGTTAATCAATGGATATACCTGTGTTTATCATATCTCATGGCTAAGCCCCCGTCCTAAAAGGCGTTCCCGTTCTGCCTGCGTGTTGGCCACCACAACCAGACCCAGCTGCGCACGTGTGAGGGCCACGTTTGCCAAACGCCTGGTGTCTGGCAAAATGCCGAAACGATGGGCGAATGGGATGAAAACCGGAAAATGCTTGGTGCATCGTTTTGGTGATGGGTGAACGGATGGAAAAGTGGAAAATGTTTTGCTGTTTGGTTGCAATGCCCATATGACATATGCTCGCCAATGGGGATTATCATCCCTAATCCCTAATGGGGTGGAATGGACCCTCTGGTGTTTGCTTATCTGGCAACAGAAAATCTGTATTTTCTTTAGATCTACAGCAAGCTATCTATAAGATTCTATAAGCGCATGATTTTTCCGGCCAAGTGGGTTTTCAGGTTCCAGTTGGGCACGTGTCAGAACTTTTGTAGACTGGTGAAAATCCCAAAAATGTGGCTGGAATAGATGGACATGAGCTGATTTTCCTCTAGCCATTTCTGGGAACATGTGGTTTTGACTCATAGATAACTAACATATCCATGGAAAATTGCCACATTTGTAAATGATTTACCTATTTGAAAAAGGTGATTTTCCATCGCTATGTATCGCTCTGTTAGTTTTTTAGATGTGGAATTGTTATTGTCTGGGCACGGAAGGGCGCACCAGTATTGTGGCAAACCTCAAACGATAAACCCCCAGTTTGGGCATGATTTGAATACCGATGGTTAAGTTTGGTTAATAGAGGAGTGTCTATTGTTGGGTTTACCACATGACGGTATGTAAGCATATCTATATATAGACTGATGCATCACTGTTGCCAAACTTCCAGTATCATCCAAATCGAAAATATTCCATATATATTGGGTTTGAAATCCGATACCAGATACTAGTGATAGTGTGGCAAACTGGAAGTAATAAACCCTTTGTTTGGATAATGTATAGAAAAACACCCCGACTTTTGATTATAGTTGGTCAACAATATCCCTTGATATCACCATGCATGTCCCATCTTTAAAAAAACTATAGCACTTTTGAATGGTTGAGTCATAAAGTCATAACCCCTCCCCAATGTGGGTTTAGCAGATAGTGCCCGGCCCATAGAAGTCAATGGCCTATAGGACAGTTTTTTGAGATGCAGAAGCAATGACATGTTGAAGTTGTGAAGTGCATCAACAATGAACAAATAGTGGTTGAGATGCCAATGACATGACATGACATGACATGAAAGAATCCATGCACAACCGGCTGGGGGAACCAATGAACCAAAGAATCGATGATTCAAAGAATCAATGCCTCAATGAATCAGCGCATCAGTGAAACAACGAGGCAATGAATCAATCAAGCAATGAATCAGTGACTTTTGAAGCAACAAAGCATGATTCAATGAACCAGTGAGTCAATGAATCAAGGAATGAGCGAATTAGCGAATCGATGAATCGATGAATCATTGAATCAGTGAAGCAACGAAGCAATGAATCAGTTACTCAACCAATCAGTGAGTCCATGAAGCAACGAAGCAATGACTCAATGAATCAAGGAATCAAGCAATGAGTGAATTAAGACTCGATGAGTCAATGGACCAGTGAATTTTTGAATCAGCAAATCAACAAATCAGTGACTGAATGAAGAAATGAATCCACGAATCGTTGAATCAGTGAACCAATGAATCAGCGAATCAACGAAGCAACGAAGCAATGAATCAGTGAATCAATGAACCACATGGATCAATGAATTCACGAATCAGTGAGTCAATGAATCAGTGAATCAATGAACCAATGCATCAATGAATCAATCAATCAGTGCAGCAACAAAGCAATGAATCACTGAATCAGCGAAGCAATGAAGCAATAGATCACTGACTTACTGAATCAATGAATGAACTACTGAATGGATGTGTGGATGGATGAATGGGTGGATGGATGGATGAGTGAGACTTCTTCATTGAGCTACTTCTTCACTGAGCGACCTCTTTGCTGATGCACCTCTTCTATCAGCTACTTCTCCGAGCAGCCTTTACATAGGCTACTTCTTCTCTGACCCGCTTCTGCTCTGAGCTGCCTCCCAGCCAGCTCTTCTAAAGCCTCTGCAACCCAATTCTTCTCCTCGCGCGGCCAGCACACTGCATTAAGCAACCTCCAGCTGCAATCTCGCACAGCACAATAGCCGCACTATGGTCAGAAACTACCTTTCGCGCAACCGTTACAATACGTTTAGCAACCTCCAGCTGCAATTTCACATACCAGGAGCGTCGCAGCATTGTTCCCGCGCAGCCGTGCCAATGCATTTCGCCGCATTCGGTTGCAAACCCACATAGTAGGAGCATCGCATTAAATCGACCAACGCTCGCGCAGCGTCAACGGTGCGGACTTTTTTAGGCTGCTCCGCCGCCCTCAGTTTTTTAATGCTTTTTTGTGAAATCAAGCTCTCGCTACAGTCTCGTGCACGTTTTGCCGACCTCATCTTCTAAAAGTTCCGAGCAGCAGTCTTTGAGCCTTTTGAACTGTAAATCCAGCTCCCGCTGCAGTCTTGTGCACTTTTTGTCGACAACTTTGCCAGATCGAGGCCCACAACTGCGGAAACAGAAACCCTACTTCGGCAACCCCGGGAGGCACTATACCCGTAAAACACAGGGTTTCGCGCCCGAGATTATTTCCACCCGTGAATTCACACGCCTCCGACCTGTTACACTTCCCAACTACTTGATGATGGGTGGTTAACATCATGATGTGGTTGACATGATGGTGTGAATGCTAACCATGACCATCGTCCATATCTAGAAAATTGTCTAACTAAAATTCCTTCGATCATTGGCTATACCTCTACATAGTTGGGGGTATGATTTACAATAATTCCATTAGACTTGAAGGGTGGTCTATAATGTCTAATAAGTCCACAATAGTGGCAATTTCATCCACTTAATCCAACTTAATCCCAACTCATATGCCACGCCTGTCATTCAGAAATCCCAGGCTATAGACCTTCCGCCGCCGTGCGTCCTGCGGCACAGGATCAAAGACCTGCGCCGTGGCAGGGCGAAGCGAAAGTCACCGGAAGTGTGGAACCACGATGAACCACGAACGTGCTGGTGCCCAAAATGGGTGGCACAAAAGGTGGAAGTATGAAAGAGACTGGTGGAAAAAAACGTGTTCTTTGCCAAGAAATGTGGTGATTAATGCGATTTAGGTAGCAAACATGAGGATTTACGCAGCAAAAGTAGGGAGTCAACCCAAAATGTGGCCACCAAACCAGTCCAAAAAAAGCACAGAGTGCATTACTTGTTACAATGTTGGTTTATAGATCCCATAGTTTATAGACCCTATTTAAAAAAAAAAAAAAAATCTTCAACATGGCACAAACCTTGGAAGCTGTGCCAGGCATTTTCATGCATTTTCCGGGTTATAAGTATCAAAAGCCATTGTTCTTGGAGTTATTTCAGCACCAAGGGGCCCCCACAAAAAGCTGCGGTGCACCTCTGTGTCTGCCTCTGCAAAGCTGCGAACCAGCGAGAGAATCACCTGAGGACATTGGGGAGCCATGGGGTAACTTTGCCAACAGATGAAGAAATTCTTAAGTGATGGCAAAAAATGTCAACATATCATCCTGAATGATATATAAATTTAAATCCCAATCACAATGGATTTTGTACAATCCCCCAATCATCATCAAGCAGGGCTTTGTAGATCGCAGCCACTGCTCGGGTGGGAAATCCTTACAGCTGGTCATGTTGCAGCTTACATCCTGGTGCTAAACGTAGGGTTGCTGGGGGTTGCTGGGATGATGAAATTACTAGTGATGAAATGGATCATTCCCGAAAATTCCCTGCGTAAAACGCACCAGTGCGGCCCCAAACCCATCGACTCGCTGCATTTGCGATGACGGCACATATTGACGCTCTTCCCCCTGCAAGAGGTGCACGGTGCCAATGGTGGGAAGCTCCTCGTTGGAAAGTGCCTGTAAAAAATGGCGCTATCGAAAGAGATCGATAGGTGGGGATGAAATGGTGTTATCTGAAAATTCTGGGGAAAACTCTGACGGCTATTACATGCTATTAGTTCATAAATTCTTGGGGTCTATATGTTCAGACACACCCATTTGAAGCCACCAGACTTGATCATCAAAACTTCAGCAAGAGCTTGGTGACTCTTGTGGCCTCCAGCTCAACAAAGAAGTTCTGAGTAAATCCCCAGCATTCTTTTTGCTGCGCAAATGCCCATTTATGGTTGCCATGTTCACCAAGGAACACGAAAATTTGACTCACCAAGGTTCTTATCAATGTGAATGTACAGGATAAATAAAATGTGTTATGAGTTATAAGTATATACATGTACACATCCATCATATAGTATAAAATCATAATGTATTGAAATCATTGTAGATTTATATATCTGTATACATAATTATACATGTTTACGTACGTATACAGTATACATATGTATAGATACCGAGGGAGAAACACAGAGAAACCCCCGCCCACGGGCCACCCGAAATTAGGCCTCAGTGAGGACTTCTTTAATCCTTGGTTTGATCGATACTCGAAGCCCCCAGAAAAACTACAAATGACTTGCAAAGAAAGTAGTGTCAGGCTAAGAAAGGGTCATAAGACTCCAGAAACTTGTTCTTCAGAACATGTGTTGGCAAAAGTCAAAACAGTGTGGTTGATTTTGCTGGCTTTGGGTCACCATTGCCCAATTGCCCAAGCACAGAGGATCAAAAATCCAGCAGTCCAACATCTTGGTATATTTCGGTCATACCGGGTCATACCTGACGGTACCTCCCGTCCACGACGGGGTTGTCTGAAAATGCGGTCCCCCAAAATCTGATGGTTGATCATACCCTCTGGTAAACTAACATAGCTATGGAAAATCACCATTTTCAATGGGTAAATCCACTATAAATCACCATTTTCAATACTAGTAGCTATGTTAGTCATTACCAGAGGGTAATTTTCCCTCACTTGACATGTTGGTGTATCGCCCATGATTGGACCAACCCCAATGAACCATGAATAATTTACCACTGTTGAATGGTACTACAGGGGGTTATGTTTTATTTTATTGCATGCTTATGATTGTGACCCACAATATGGGTTTGTCAGAAACTAGGCTTCCCCAAAACTCCAATGGATGAGAACATCTTAAAACCTCGAGTGTTCCTTATTAGAATCACTATTTTTACCCTCTGGTAATTTAACATAACTATGGAAAATCACCAACTTTAATGGGAAAACTCACTATAAATGGCCATTTTCAATAGCTATGTTAGTTTACCAGAGGGTAGTGGGTATAGCCACCATTTGTTGACACACTCCATGGCTGAAATCGCCTCACACCGAGGCTCAAGGCTGCTTGAGCACGGTAGGGAGTCACCACCCCGATCTCCCCGACGCTCACACCCAAAGCCACGAGCCACGTGACGTAAGCTTTCACCACGGCCGCCTGTGAAGGTACTGCCACACCAGGGACTAAGTTAGCGTAATGGATTTTAGCTTTTTTTTCCCACAAGATATCCCACACTTTTCATGTTTCTGTTTCCAAGATGTAAGTGACTTTTTGTGTCCCTGTTGAAATTAGCCATGTCGATGTGGTAGAGCCAAAAGTAGAGCCAAAAGAAAAACCTACACGACAACCACGGCTATTTATGGTTGTTTCTGGGGTTCCAGAACTGAAAAACTAAGGGACCTGATGTGATCAGAGGAGCCTTGGCACGCCCTGGACAGTTTAGTAAAATTCGGAATACGCCAGCATGGCGATTTGAACGAGAAAGATTACGACTCTCAAGCTAGGAGCCATAAAAAGCTTTTTGTCTGCCAGATTCTGTGAGAAAGAGGCGATAGTTCTTGCCTCCTTCTGTATCTGTCGGCAGTGGTTACGCAGTGGTGATCCTTTCTTTTGCACGCATTACCATACCCCTGGCCAACAGTGACTTTTGTGGCCAAGCTCGACCAGACGTGCAGGAAAAGCATGGAAAAAACGTATCAACTTCCCCAAGAGACTCAGCATACGAGTACGATGGCATCCCAGAATATGAATTATATACTGTAAAATGTGGTTTGCAATCCCGCCATTCCTATGTTTCCATTGTTGAACGCTTCCTTTGCCAATGTACCACTTTTCCAAGTTTCCATCCTCAGAAACCAACCAATGTCCGAGAAGAAACAAGAGTTCCAAACCTTCCAACCCAGTCTTCCCCCCTCCCAGGTGGTTTCTGACTGTTCACCCCCAACCGCGCCCTCCTCGGAGGGGTTGCACAAACTCGTCTCAAAGTCCTGCACAGCATCGCCTTCGGGCGCCACACTCTTCCGGCCATGGGGTCCTTGCGGCCCATCTGCTAGCTATGTCGTGGCCACAGAACCCCGAACCAAAACCTCTTGGCGAGTTTGCCTAGAAACTGGGGATGCAGCGGCATCATTGTTACTGCTACAAGCTGGTCCCCCACAGTTGGCTGAGTTGGCTTATGACTAACTTAAACTATGGTTGAGTATAAGATATTATAACAGTAACTAGGGTTTATGGTACAAGTACAGTAGATATACCGAACTAGCTGCTGGGGGTTGCCAAGAAACATAACTGGGAGCAACCGCCTTGTAAGGGTCCTTGTGCCGTGCAAACATTGGTTCCACTTAGATACAGCCCAAAAAGTTCAGGCGGCAAAATGACCAACGTTCTCCCACAAATGTGGATCATTGTGGATCTATGGCGATTAAACACTTGGGCATTTGTTTGTTTGGAACCTGCAAAACCATATCAGGGTCTATGAACATACAAAACTACTAGCTGCAGTGGTGCAAAAAAGAACGGAAGGATTCCTTGTTTTTTACCCAGAGCAAGCAAACTTCCCTCCGAAGCTCCTGTAACGTCGATGACAGACATCCGCGAATTAAATTCGGATGGCAAAGTAAAGCCATCGCGACAGGCCTCTTCATCATCCACCAACCTGGGAACAGACGGCCATTTGTTGTCAGACTGCAAGTGGGTTTGCACTGGTGCTTTGAGGATTGCAGGATTCCCAGGTCATGTGGTGATATGTTGGATTATGTTGGCTTATGACTCACTGGGTTTGGTAGGATGTTTGACCAGAGACCTATGATGTTACTTTCCAAAAATCTTGTTTTCCTCTGAAGTTTATCATAAAACAATTCAGGGATAGACGTAAGTGATGGTGTATACCCGCAGATGCCGTAGTGACATATTTTGTCTTTCAAAAAAAAACACTTCATAGACTTTAATGAAACCATGTTTCAGTACCTCGAGAAACACAAGAAAGTGACGTGTTGCACCAGCACTTTGTCCCCCAATATTTTTGTGCGACCTGGGGGCTGGCATTGATAAAACTCCTCGTTGGCAAAGCAACTGATGGACGGATGCATCCGATATTGTCGCTTCAATGTCACCTTGGGCCAGGGAAGGGGTGTCGAGAGAATGTCCTCCATTTCCTCTACAAATATCATGGTTTGATCCCCGTCCACAGAATATGAAATACCCCTGTACAGTATGTGCCCTGAAAATGAATAGATCCAAGACTACACCAGAATTTCAAGGGTGGGAATATTAGGAGAAGGGATTTAGTGGTTAAAATCCAATTTTTTTCCCGCTTCAGTTCCCATTTTTTGCTGGTTGTCATCCTCGTTTCTGTGGGCGAACCGCTAATGATCTGTGCACTTATTTCCTTGGTTGTGTATATATAGTCAGTATCAATTGGTATGTGTAAATAATCCCCAGATAGTTTTTGTTGCTGCTTCAACCAGCCGATATTTGCAGTGTGATTCCAACCCAGCCACGTGTGGAATACCAGTCGTCAGGCTGTTCGATTGACCGCGCCCGGGTCGTTTCGAAACTATGCGCTCGAAGAGGGATCCTGAGCAGAAAAACCTTGAGATGGAGATCTGCGATTCCCACCTTGCAAATACCTTTGGAAAAGCATCTAACACATGGAACATCCCTGTCTTTCAAAGCGGAAAAAGCCATGGCACTAATGGAAAAGCGAGTTTTTCTTTCATGGAGCTCACATCCAGAAATGGATGACAATTATATAAAAGCGGCGGGGATCATCCAGCTGCGGGGATTCATCCAGCATATAGCGAATATAAAGCAAGATTGGATATTGATGGGATTTAAACCAGCAAATGGTGGGCAACGTCTTCCAACCACAATTAGTGATTGCTTATGTCATGTATACATATATATATATAGTCTGTACATACATATATATATAGAGAGAGAGAGAGCGAGAGTCTGTACATACATATATATATGTGTATAATATATAGTCTGTACATGCATACATACATACATACATACATACATACATACATTACATACATTACATACATTACATACATTACATACATTACATACATTACATACATTACATACATTACATACATTACATACATT
>Ga0126342_10019398_pt1 | contig 11556 bp, 10 predicted proteins | sample Cyp1metagenome_FD_92528 | JGI IMG/M metagenome (GOLD analysis project Ga0126342, IMG submission 92528) | Coral microbial communities from Lord Howe Island, Old Settlement Bay, Australia - Cyphastrea 1 metagenome | ecosystem: Host-associated > Invertebrates > Cnidaria > Coral ... | reverse complement strand
TGTATATGTATATGTGTTTGTGTATGTATATGTATGTATATGTATGTATATGTATGTATATGTATGTATATGTATGTATATGTGTGTATATGTATATGTATGTGTATATGTATGTATATGTATGTATATGTATGTATGCATGTATGTATGTATGTATGCATGTATTTATGTATGTATATGTATATGTATATGTATATGTATATGTGTGTGCATATGTATATGTATATGTATGTGTATATGTATATGTATATGTATGTGTATATGTATATGTATGTGTATGTATATGTATGTATATGTATGTATATGTATGTATATGTGTGTATATGTGTGTATATGTATGTATATGTATGTATATGTGTGTATGTATGTATGTATGTATGTATTTATGTATGTATATGTATATGTATATGTATATGTATATGTGTATGTATGTATGTGTATGTATATGTGCATGTATATGTGTATGTATATGTGTATGTATATGCATATGTATATGCACATGTGTATGTGTATGTGTATGTATATGTCTGTATATGTATATGTATATGTGTTTGTGTATGTATATGTATGTATATGTATGTATATGTGTGTATATGTATGTATATGTATGTATATGTATGTATATGTATGTATATGTATGTATATGTGTATATGTATGTATGTATGTATGTATGTATGCACGTACGTATGTATGTATGCATGCATGCATGTATGTATGTATGTATGTATACTATATATGTATAATTATGTAATGTAGATACACGCATACATTGGCATACATGTCACAAAAGCTGCTGGGAGGAGGCTTGGTCCATGGTGCAAGAGGAGTGCCTTGCTCAAAATGGGCCGAGAACTGTTGTATGTCGTTGCTCAAAATGGGCCGCTCCAAAGGCCCAGAACCATCTCCAGCAAGCTTGCAAAAGCGTAAATACCACCGACGTCACGAGAGGCAACTAGATAACAAGAGCATGACTCGAACGAGAGCGAGACTATTCAACTTGCTTGGCCCTTTTGAAGTACAAGTATGGGCATGTGTCTGTGTGTGTGTGTTTGCGTTTGTTTCTTAATATGTTGCAGCGTTTCATGGTATCAAAAGTAGCAAAGGAAGCCAGCGGATCTTCGTTTCCAATTTAGTACAGCATTGCTCTACAAGCCTTGCAAGCTTTGTGCCATCCTTTCAAACATCCAGCGGATTGCACGAACCCGCACACCTCGGAACTCTCTGGCCTCTCAGATGTTGCACACTGATGTGCTTTCTGGAAAGTTGCCTTCCCGCCTTCTAAGGCTTGGAACCACAACAGCAAGGTTGCGTGATCGACGCGACCAGGTGGCAATGACAACGACGCAGTCTGCTAGAAACTGCTTATTTTGCATTCCTTGAACGGTAACACACTATAAAAGTCTAAGTCACAGTCATGAGTCATGACATTGGGCAATTTGATGCAATTTGTCCCACCATGGGCTTTTCATCGATCGCGTTCCACATCACCCTGTCGAAAAATCGCAAGCTGTTGAAACTCATGATGCTTCTACGTGAGCGTTGCAGGTTTGCTCATGCCTTTGAGCCCTCTTGTGCACCACCAAGGCTATGACTATGTCATTCATTTGGAATTCTCCTCAGCATTTCTTCCGGCGAAGATTTGGCAAGCTTGCACTATAAGCAGCAAACTTTCAGGCATCATAGTGATGTCATAAGTATAATTATGCCAAATACGCCATATGCTACCATAGGTTGACTTGGAACGCTGTACTGAGGTCACAGCTGCCAATGGTGCTGAGAAGTTCTACACTTTGCAGCAGGTGGAAGATAGAGTAACCAATGATCATCATTCAGACTGGAGCCACTGTTGTGTGCTTGCAATGCCCTTTCACTGGGACTCTCGGGGGGAACAGACCAGAAAATATCAGAGAAGTGGTTTTCCAAAAGTCATGCAAATGCACATACGAAGCCTTGGCTCTATCCAAGAATCTCTCCTGAATGCTTCCTTACTTTGGTTGCTTCAGGGATCCCCAGTGAAGTTATGTGATCCCATCTTGTATTTTTTAAGATGCCTCAAACTAACAATGATATAGAATAACGCCAATGTTTCTAGTGGGGGTGAAACAGGACGCAACGGAATGCATTGCTAGCACGGCTGTCACAAGTAAATCGCAAAACGAAAACTAGATGTGCTCCATTTAAAAAGATTGCTGGCATGATGGCAATGGGGAAGAACCGGCTCAGAATAGTTCCCCTGTCAAGCAAACCGCAAGTGTAGCTCAACTTGGTATCACGCGGTCTCAAAATGTTTCCGAAAAGTTTGAATTTCACAATCTGGTAATGTGTTTTGGCTGTTTGCGCTGCGTATAGCAGTTGTAACAGCAGTCTTCTCCCAGTCTTAACTTTAAAGTATGTCTTAAGTTTTAGGCCAAGTGCACAGGCAATGAATGCTGACTTGGTGAGAGTCTTGCTTGGCCCGAAAGACCGCATATGGACTGACCAACAAAGTACGGGGCACTGCTGACAGAACACTTTTGTATCCTTTCATCACTATCGCTTGAATGAAGCCAGTTCAGTGACTTGCTCAGTTTATTTGTACGGCGCCTCTAAAGAGAAGATTCATGCGGTTTGTGCCATGCTGCTGGCAGGCAGAAGGCTACTTGGCTAAGGAACTAAAGATGTGGAGAAGAAGGAAAAGAAAGCAGCACTCAGCAGCCTAGAAGGGCACTTGGATCTAAATACTTCTAGTAGGTATGCCTGAGACATGGAGTCTTGAGCTTTACTACCGTTGGTTTGGATTGGTTTGGCTTGTGGATTTTGGTCACGGACATCGTGGATGCAAATTTGTGCCTCATTTGTTGCATCGCACAGCTGTTTTGAGCTGTACTTCCTTTTGGAATCTTTTTGGATCAATTGTTTTGCATTGTTTTGCATTGTTTTGCATGTGCAGATTGACATCCGAGGCGCAGATGGCACAGAGAGTGCACGACATGAATCTCCAGATCAAGCCCGAGACATGGACATGAAGACACAACAGGCGACAGCACCAAGTCCAAAGCGACACACTGCTGTCCTTTTTCAGAAGATGTCAGCAGGCAATAGAAGGTAGACTGCAGCAGACTTCATTGAACAGATCGGGTCAGCGTCATGCAGTCCTGAATGCTTATCATTTTGTTTTCGGATCTAGTATCCATCTTGCCTCCCCCATTAGGGATTTGGCAGGCTTTTCCCTTGATGAAACTGTTTTCGTGACGTTCTTCAAATGAAGAAGATTTGTCGCTGTCGAACAGTTCTTTGTTTCCAAAGCTGTTCCAAACGAGGTCAAACACTTTATCGCTTGTTGACATTCCAACTCCGTTGCTTACAATGTAACGAGACATAGTGTGCGTGTGTGTGGGTGTGTACAAATGATGTATGTATATATATATATACATACATCTATTTACTTGATTACATATCTTAACATTTGTTTCAGTAAATGTTTTCCTCAATCCAAATTTGTGTAATTTGTGTTTACATCGCCTTTCCTTGCCTTCACATGCAAGTCCCTGTAAGAGCCCAAGACCATCATCAACATCAAAGTAGACCCATTTCAGAAGTTGATCCTTGTCCAACTTGCTACCAGTTGACTATCTTCAGAGACACGGAGTCCTCCAACCTCCATCATTCAAACTCAAACATCTTTCGGACTGTGAGAATTAAGCTTTGTCCCAAAAAGAACCAAACCCAGCCTGTTTTGCCTGAAAACCCAGCCTGCTTTTCCCAAGGGTCGATGGTCAAAGTGTAGTTTGCCCTTTGGAAACTAAAGGCCACACCACGAGCACGCTACCACTTTCAAGACACACAAGAGATAGAGGGCGAGTTTGTCATTTGTCACCCAGGATTTGGGATCAAATATACCAGTAGTACCGCACAAGGCGGTGGCGAAAGTTTCAAAAATAGGAAACGTATCGGAGAGGTTGGTTGTTGTGAATCACGGATGGCAGAGCGTGGGTGTAGTTGTGTTTTTTGGAGTGGCTGCAATGGTTGCAGCGGTCACCTCACCACAACTGCTGGATGTAGTGTGGTGTAGTGCAGTTGCAATTGCAGTTCTAGTGCAGTGTAGTGCAGTTGGAGTTGTAATGTAGTGTAATTAGTGCAGTGTAGTTGCAGTTGTAGTTCTAGTTGTGGTGTGGTGTAATTTGTGTAGTGTATTTATTGTAGTGTACTGTAGTGCTGTGTGCTGCATGTAGCGTGGTATAGTGTTGTGTAGTCTAGCGTAGCGTAGTGTAAAGTAATGTAGTTGTAGCTGTAGTGTAGTGTAGTGCAATTACTGCAGCGTAGTGCAGCGCAATGTAGTGGCAGTTGTAATTGCAACAGCCGTTGTAGTTGCAGCGTAATGTAATGTAATTAGTGTAGCGTAGTGTTGTGTAATGTAGTGTAGTTGTATTTGTATGTGTAGTTGTAGCATATTGCAATTTAATTCGTGTAGCGTAGTGTAATGTAGCGCAGTTGTAATTCTAGTTGTAGCTGTGGTAGTAGTTGTTGTTGTAGTTGTAGTGTAATTAGTGTAGTGTAGCGTAAGGAGATGTAATTAATGTAGTGTGTTAGTGTGGTGTAATGAGTGTTGTGTAATGTAGCGTTGTAGATGTGCATTTGTAGTTGTAGTTGTCTATCTATCTATCTATCTATCTATCTGTCTACCTGCAAGCTTGAAAACGAAGCTATCCTGCGAGAGTTCCTCAGTTTTTGAACTTGGCAACATCAAAAACGCAGCAATTCTGCGAGAGTTCCTCAATTTTTGAACTTGACCACGTCAAAAACAAAACAACTCTGCAAGACTTCCTCATTTTTCGACGTTGACCACATCAAAAACGAAGCAATTCTGCGAGACTTCCTTCAAACATGGAAAGTTGCAGGTCATACGAAGTACTGCACCTGTCACGCAAAATCATCTTAGCAAACTGAAGATCTGATGCTCCAAAATGCAACCCCTGCCACGCGAAATGCATCTTTCCAGATCCTCTTGAAATGTCCCACGCCTGCCATCGTTTTTGGAAATGCTACAAAGCGCTCCTTTGACAAGGTGCAGAACCCCGTGCACCTGCCACGCAAAACCACATCTGAACCTTCCGTGGACATGTGCTTCGCGCCACATCAGCGTGCGCTTTTTCGACATCTCAGCTTCCAAAAGTGCTCCGATGTTGGTGTGTTTTGCACATTTTGACTTCGGAATGTGCTTCGCGCCACAACGGCGTGCAATTTTTCATCTCTCATCTGGCCAGATGGCTCCGCACCCACCGCTTTATCTTCTTTCCTCTGACTCTTTCTCTTCTCTGATCTTCTTTCTTCTTCTCTTCTCTTCTCTGACTCTTCCCACGTCTGCTTTTCCATCTGTCCATATTGTCGGAAGTTTGACTTCTAAACTTCCTTTGGTCAAATACATTTTCTCAAAATCAAGAGAAAAGCAAAGAACATGAAAGACGGACTCATCACTCATCCTTCATTCCTGATAAATTCTGCCAGGCGTGGATGGGCGCCAAGAACCATCACATAGTCTCGTTACTTGGTAGCAAGCGTCCCACTATTTACCATGCTTTCAAACATGTTAGATGTCTCACAGTACCCGTCTTGTTTAATGGTCATCAGAAAATGATTACATCTTCCCTTGTGATCCCTTGTGTTAGAGTTTGCGCATCATTGCCAGCTCAACCCGTAACAACTGGGGTAGGAATGCGGGTAAAGACTTTGCCCAGAAGCGGGAAGAGGTGAAAAACATCATTAGAAGGACTGCAGTGCTGGGCGATGCCGGGGTGTTCCCTAATTGCGACCTCAACGTTCATGTCCGCGCCAAAACTTTTGACATCTGAGCACCGTTCTGCTGAGTTCGTGGAAGTGGTTCGTGCAGGATAATCGGGGATCGCGTCCAGGAAGAAAGGTCTGCACGGCTCGTCTGTGAATTTATAAGCCGCGACGACATGAAACGCTTTCTCCGGGCGGACCCCCAGGCACCGTGCAGTTTGAGAGTCACTTCAAGTTTCTCAAAAGTCTGATAAGATACACAGCGACTAAAGGTTTCACTCTAACAGGTAGGATTTAGAGGACTGCCATTCAGAATGGCCCATGCCGTGCAATGAAGCTTGCAAACTTTGGAGTGTGAGAATGCCAAGATCAAGCAACGATATGTTTCATGTGCGACCATGAATCACCACTTGCATTTAGCCAATTAGCCCTTGGATGCGCTTGCATTCGAAGGTGGCATACACATCCTTCAGCGAGGTTCGAAGCACACTGTTGAGTGACAAGGCCGACAAGAGCAAGTAGTCAAGCAACACCTTCCAACCACAGAAGAGAAATCAGCCATCTATTGAGAAACGAATGAAGATCCCATGAAATAACGCCTCTTCGATTTGTAGAAGTTTCCTTTGTTTGAAGAAGCACTATACTGTGTTCTTTTCCAAGTCATTTTGCACATCGTGACAGTACCCCACCTCAACTGGATGTCTAGTCTGCTTCGAACAGGTCCGCCTGCAAAAGATCTTCAGCTGCAATTTTCAGATGTGCTAAATAACAGGGCTGGCTAGTAGACAGTGGAAGGTAAGGAAAACACAAGCAAATCTCATCTTTTGTATTTTCCAACCATTATTGTTTCGACACGACAAGCAAGCTCTTCTGCCAGTATGCACTTGCTGGTACATGATCTTCATTACTGAATTTGGTCACTGTGAAAGGTATGCTGATGGAAACCCCTCAGACTCTTGTAGTCAGGGACTACAGTACTCCTTGCCTTTCATTCGAGCACGTATTGATCATGTTTTTTTTGCACCAGCTGACTCAATGCATGGGCGCTCCAGCTGGATCGCTACCTGAGAAGCTCAGGCGTACCATGCCAGACAAGACGGTGTCTTATTTCTACCAAGATGTGAAGGACGGACGCATGAAATCCTTTCCTGTTCAGCAGGCATATTAGGTTCTCCAACGCTACTTGGCCTAAGCTGTCCTTCCAGTTCAGTCTTCCTCGAGAAAAGCCAGACAAAGCAGAACTCTTGTCCTTAAATGCCCTAAAAATGTTTTAAACTTAAAACATTTGAAACTTTCGCAACCATGCCGGAACTGGCTAGGTAGTTTGTGAGTAGCGCAGGGCGATTCAATCTTCCTCCGAATTTTCTGTAGTCCTACAGATACAAAGTTGTAAAGCAAACTGCAGCTTTTGGCCACTGTTGGCCACTGCTCCTTAGGATAATCGTCTTGTATTCCGGTCGGCCATCCACATTTCCTTCAATTCTTCAGCAGGTAGGCAAGAGTCTCCCGAGATTTGCCAAACATATCCACGACACAGGAGCGCAAGCGATTTGATATAGTTCGTTGGACGAATCAGATAAATATATATTTTAAAAAAATATTAGAAACTGTGACGCGTAGTGCGCCATGTCATTTTTTTTGCGTGCGCACCAACGTGCTTGAGGAGGACGGAACTGTCGAGCTTCAGTTCGAGATGGATGCATGGCACTACCAGAAGAAGTTCCATTGCAGCATTGGACAGACAGAAAGATTATCGGGAGATGGATGCTCCGTAAAATCATTGAAATGCCGATCCCGTTCAGACTATCAAAGACATTGCATCGTACATCAGGGGGTTCTGGCCTTCATTGTGCCCTTTGATCTCTTGGAGCTGCGCCCCCAAGTTCGCCTAGAAATCCTTGTAATCCCTCAGAACTTGCTAAGTCACAGGAGCGACAATGACTTCATGTATTGTTCAATGATGTTCAGTGACTCATGTAGTATATTCATCTTCATTGCTCTCATTTCGGTGCTGCCAAACTTTCTTGGTGTTGCTTGGTGCTGTATATTCTTTTCGCGCTAACGTCCGTGTCTTTTCAAGTCACTTGTGCTATCATTGCTGTCACTTCTGTAGTCCCGAGGTTGCGAGCATCTCAGGCTGGTCATGAGACAGCCGTTACTTGGCTCCTACCCCTGCATACTTCTGCATACATCTGCTATTTGAGACAACTTGAGCCTTTCTCGTCACTTCTGGAGATAAAGACTGAGTAAGCAAACATTGAGTCGACAAAGCACCAAATGGCCTTCGCTTGGACGGTTCATTTCAAGCTTGAGACCCAGCAGTCAAGGTTTATACTGACATTGCGCACCAAGGTCAAAGATGCATCAGGCATTACAGAAGAGGAGCACAGCTTTCAAAAGTTGGAGGACCTTTTGCTTTTTGAGCCCTTTGTCAAAGCAGTCTCAGAGGCATGTTTTGGCCTATGAGCATGCATTCAGGACAATTATCCGCCAGACCAATATTTTTTAAATATATGATATATGTGATATGTATACTGTATGAGTTCATTCTGGTTCGCCATTTCACACAGTGCGATTGACTGCTCTACCGGCTCTACCTGCAACCGCCGATCTAGGACAAAATCATCACGTTTTTGTACAACGACACCTACATCAGGCAATTCTCTCAAGCCCACATCTACCTGCGTACTACATACGGCTTTCATTGGCAGCAATTGGGTCGCCATTTGGTTGATGAGTCATCTCCTTGCACGCCTCGGAGATGTTTTGGGTGATGCTTCAGCATGCTTCAGGGCGATATGAGTTGAAGGGCAGCACCGTGACAGTGCCTGACAGGTCACATTTTTTCCAGCCTCCAGGGAGCGTCTGGAGCTTAAACAGCTATGGGGAGAAAGCTTTCCAGGCAGATCAAGGCTTTGTTTACGCCTTTTCCGCATATGTTCAGGAGCCAATGGTGATTGTGGAGGTGGAATGTATTCCGGAGGACATGGAGGGGGCCTGCAACAGATTGTCCAATGATATTCGAGTCGCTTCGCGACGAGAACCGCCCGCCACCCAGGGAATGTGACGGAGAGGAAAGAAGCGGGCCTACTTGGCCCAACCAACGGCCGACTGGGGTCAAACTCGGCCGTCCTTGCCCTGAAACTTGCACCGAGCTTAAGCCAGTTGGCTCCAACTTGGGCCCAACTTGATCCCAACTCAGGTCCAACACGGCGCAACTTGGGCCCGTTTGGATGCAAGCTGGGCTTAGCGTGCGCAACTTGGTCCTGTGAGGGCATCTAGCGCCGAAGTTGGGCCCAATACAAGCCCAACGTGGGCAAGATGGCTTCACGCGAACCCCCAGCAAAGCCGGAAATACAAAGGCTGTCCCAAACTTGGGCCCAAGTTGCGCTGTCTTGGAGTTGGCGCCAACGGTCAGAGCAAACCAGATGGATTCCAACTTGATGCACATGGAAGTCCAAGTCAGTTCCAACATGCCGCAATTTGGCACCTTTGGCGACAGCTTCGCACCAAGTTGGGCCCAACGGAGACACAACATAGAGAACCTTGCTTCAAACTACACGTCATCGATAGCAAAAACAGCGAAAATACCAGTGAAAACGGGCGATTTGAGGATGTTGGATTGGGCCGGCTATATCTCCCATTTTGAAGCCATATGAACTTCAACTTGGGCCGAAGTTGCTCCCAAATGGGTCCGCTTTGGGGCCAAGGCGCGCCATCTTCGAGCCGAGTTGGGCCGAAGTTGGGGCCAAGTCGGTCTAAGTTGGGCCGAAGCGAAGTTGGGGCCGTGCTGGCCGAAGTAGACCCCAAGCCGGGCCAATGTTGCCGCCATGTTGGATTGAAACGGTCCATCTGGACGAGTTTGGGCCGATCTACGAAATGCGCAAATTACCACAATCCCGTGCACTTTTTGGCGGTCTGCCCGGCCCCCACCCAGCTGAAGCTGCACCAGTCTGACGGATCTGTCCGTATCATTCCCGACTAAACTTGTACGGCTTTGGCGCTTATGGTTTTTTTTATAAACTCAGTTACAGTATAAGTAGCTACCACACGTTGATTTTTGCGTTGACTTTAACCAGTTATAACTCCTGCACGATGACAACTTTTTGAAAAATGCGGCTCGCCCGCTTGAAATACAAGAAACAGTGAGGTTCGCCCATAACAAGAAAAAACAGACTGGTTATCCAAAATTAACTATATCTTTAAAATGTTTTCAAGCAAACACAGCTGCCACTACCCACCCAACCTTTTTGTCACCCCGAGTTGTTGTCCTGGCCAACGCCAAGAAAGGTCGTCCTTAGCTTTGCCCGTCCTGAGCTTTGCCAAGAAATGCCTTGTCCCGTTAAGACAAGGCCAAAACAAATGAGAGGCGAGCCATCTCATGCCAAAAATTGGTCGAAGAATGTGTTGCCCACCGGTGGAATAATCTCCCTGTAGAGCTCCAAGTAATGCACCATGTCCATGAACTCCTGCAGCTGTCTCCACAGGTAATGATTTTGGTTCCACGCCATCTCCATGATGACCTCCAATAGGTCGGCTGCCTTTCTGTTTTGAATCCCAGCTTCCCCCGCGTAGGGCCTGAAAAGGATTTTGAAGAGCTTGGACGCAAGCTTTTCTCCAACTCCAACCTGATTTGGGTCGGTGTGAAAAGAATGGTGCAACCGCTCCTTCGTCGTTGGAGGTTCCTGATGGGCCGGGCGCGCCAAGTTCTCCAATGCAGCTTGGGCCGGTGGCTCCATCAAATACCAATACCTCCACTCCACTTTCTCCGCCAATCTTCTTTGAGTTGTGGCAGGGAGATGGTCGCAAATGCGGCAACCAGCATAATTGCCAACAACCTGTTTTTGTTCCCTTACTTGGCAAGGTCTGCATTCCTTGGAGTAGCGGACCTCGCCACAGTAAGGGCACAGCATTCCTCCTCTCGGGCCGAGCCCCAAGAGGGAACGGAAAAACTTGAGTTCAAACAGTGCGGCCAAACATTTTTTGGAACCAGCTGACCTTTTTTTGGAACATGTTCGAGCCCATGCATGGTTTGATTTTTTAGTTTGCATGAGGTTCGCCACACAAACCATCAAACAATCACCCCCACCTCCCGCACACACTAGACAAAATTGGATCTTTTAAGTGATCCATCAGGAACTGAGTCCTTTTTACATGCAACAAGACAAGAACATTTGACCTGAAGTAGATCTCTTGGTTGTACTTCGCGAATACAATGAAGGTCATCCAAAATAATCGAACGTAGATAAAACCAGAATCCAAAACGTCAAAGTATCGTCATGTCAGGGTTGTCGGCTTAGCCCTTCGCCATCACGGAAGATACCACATGGACCATGTATGAATAACATCGAAAATAAGCTCAGATTGCGGCGACCGTGGAAATACGAAAATATTGTTGTTGTTGGGGTTCTCGGCTTAGCCCCTTGCCATTCCAGTAAATCGTAAAAAAGCAGGTACGTCGATGAGCGTCCCCATCGATATCACAGATGAAACACTGGCGTCTTCGTTTGTGCCAGTCCAGTGTGCATCTCTGGCACCCCCTGCATTGAAGATTACAACCCTTGTTAGAAGGAGAGAAAAAAGACAAAAGGAGAAGTTTTACATCTATTCAGATGTTACACACACACTGTGGGGCAATGGTTAGTGGAATTTGTGAATGATGTCACCGTCGTCGCCTAATGTCCTGAGTTGCCTTCCATCGCAAGCACACTGAAACACCGTGAGGTCGTCGCATTCCAAAAGATGAATTCTGGGAGATCGAAAATCCAACCTGTCGGAATATACCTAAACAACCT
>Ga0126342_10019397_pt1 | contig 11557 bp, 9 predicted proteins | sample Cyp1metagenome_FD_92528 | JGI IMG/M metagenome (GOLD analysis project Ga0126342, IMG submission 92528) | Coral microbial communities from Lord Howe Island, Old Settlement Bay, Australia - Cyphastrea 1 metagenome | ecosystem: Host-associated > Invertebrates > Cnidaria > Coral ... | reverse complement strand
GATGTATGGATGTATGGATGTATGGATGTATGGATGTATGGATGTATGGATGTATGCATGTATGCATGTATGCATGTATGCATGTATGCATGTATGCATGTATGCATGTATGCATGCATGCATGCATGTATGTATATATGTATGATTATGTATGTATGTAGATATGTATGTATGTATGTAGATATGTAGATATGTAGATACGTAGATATGTAGATATATGTGTGTGTGTGGAACATCCCCGAGTCCCAAGTAAAGATTTACTGTGGTCCGTTCCTCTATGGATCTTCCGAGCTAAGACCCTCCCGGGCTTAAATAGGTGAAATGACATTTCCCGAAACGCCGAAACTGGGGACGCCCCCTATATAAGTAAGAAAACACATATGGCAGAATCAACTTCGCTATTTGTATTTCTTAAAAAATACGAGTCGATGACATCCTTAGTGGCTCTTTACACAACACCATTTCCAACTTCTTCCAACCAGATTGACTGGAGGCTGCTTTCCCTCACAGCCACTTCACACGGCCGGTCTTCATGACTTCAGCTGCACTTCGGCGCAAAAAGGGAACGGCAGGTCGAGCGAATTGAACCGCCTGCTGCTGTGGCCCTCTTTGCAAACACGAGGATGGCTTAGAACCTTGACATCAAAATGTGCATGTATCATACCGTAGGTACCGTAATGACCCATAGCCATATCTGTCATCTTATTCTTGTTCTTTTGCTGGTCAATGACCCAATGTTTTTGATGTCAACATGGTCCACCAGTGTTGGTGAACCATCTGGCAATTCACCGTTTTGATAGCTACAAATCAGGAATGTAACAAATTACCATAGGTCATCCCATTCATATTAAAATCCCAATTCTTAATGATTAAATCACCATGTTTGATGGGAGAGGGTACACATCCCCTCCCAATCGCTGATCCCAGAGGAAGTTGCCTGGCTCTTACGCCATTTCTGGCATTTCTTCCCGGAGTTGCCGCATGAGCTGCTTGTACTTGCCTTGGAACGGATGCTTGTTGGCTGGTATCAAAATAATGTATAGAAATAGCATGAACTATTCATTATTTCTATATAGCTGAATATAGTTCATTACTATTAACAATATTATTCATATTCATTACTATTCATGAACACATTATATATAGCTGTATCATGATATATCTACCTAAAGATGGTGATTCTGAGGACTTTGGGATTTACATTCATACTTCAGAATTGATCCGAGCCCCGAGACCCTGAGACACTCAAATAAACCATCAGAATGATGCAGACTTGCATGGAAATTGCCATTTTTTGTCATATATAATCACCATTTATAGATTAGTTTCCCATTAAGCGACCAATTTTTGATAATCTTTCGGGGATGTTGTATATGTTTGCTTACCAGAGGGTAATCAGTGGAAACGAGAGGTCACCAACCCCAGGGTTTCGCTTCTCGCTGCCATGCCACTGCTGATCTCCTGCAATCGCTCTTGGCCTTTGGCCTTCTCCTGGTACGCCACGTTTTTGATATCCCCAATGGTTTAAAACAAACAACAACAAAAACAATATCCTTGATTCATAAATAGTATTTGCTGGGTGATTCAATATCATATCCTTGATAGTTTCTTTATGCCAAGGATGTTGAATTATGTTGAATTAGTTAACCTGATGGTTAAAAACAACAGGAGTCAAAATATGTCGCAGGCAAAGCTCCAGAAATACCTAAAACAATGCCTATTTCCAGTACATTCTGGAGTACATGTGTTTCTCTCAAAATGATCCAGCGGATCCCGTCCCCCCTTCTTGTTGGGTAAACCTCGCCTCGTGAGTGTAAAAATACGAACATTCTCCCAATTTTGCCGGTGAAACTGTCAAATGCTCCCATTTTTCCAAGGTGCACATGGCCTAAACAGCCTAAACATCCCTAAAAGTCCATGAGATGTCGAACTCCAAGGTACCTGTTGAGAGATTCTTGGTGTTTGAAAGTTCATTTTTTTTTCATTATCTGCTGAAGAATCCAGCAGAATATCCACAAGCAATGGACCAAATCTCCCCGCCTCAGCATATTTGGCTGCGGTCTTCTGGTCGCCGGCATCCAGGGCATCTCCCTCCGCTGTCATGGCATCTGAGATGGCCGTGAGCCTGAGAGGAGCCGGTGGAGGTTGCCAGCTGTGGTTGCCAGCTGTTGGGGAAAAACATGGGGACATTTTCTGAGTTTATCTGGTTGGTGGTTTCAACCCCTCTGAAAAATATTAGTCAGTTGGGATGATTATTCCCACTATATGGAAAAATAAAAATGTTCCCAAACCACCAACCAGTTATTTATGATTTATGAGGTGTATCATTTTTTGGCATTCATTTGGAGTTGTCTTGTGTTTTTTTTTAATGGTTGCTTACCATTTTCTACGGCAATCTAACATGGCAATGAAAAATCTTGTGATATATGTTAAAAGAACTGGTTGAAACAAAGCATTTTCCGTTGCCATGTTTGAGCATTGGAACCGCATCTATTATCTGCCTAGCACTTTGATGCAATTTGAAAGACAGAAATTGATGTAATGACTAGTGGAGATCCAACAATCAATGATATAGCACTGGAGATTGCTGGAGGTTGGTTTCAGAATTTACTTTTGCCTGGTTGAGACTACAAAGATATAATATGATATAATTATCTGCAACATGTACATGTTCTAACTTTCTTCATGAGGAAACCAGCTGGTATGAACTGTGATCTTTGCTGGTTTCGGTGATCACGTGATGCCCAGCGGCACAGGGTTGGATTCCTCCAGCTGTGAGGTGAAGGTATTCACCATATTGCCATAGTACCTGTCAGCTCGTGACTCCGGATGAACTCGGATGAATCCGATGATCATTTGGCAGTTATGGATGTTCATCCCCCTAAAAATAGTATGAAAATAGGTATTGATCCATACCCATTTGGATCATCTCAAGATTGCAGAGGTGCTTTCCCCCAGCTGATATCATCCGATTGTCTCCCAGCTCTGATTTCTGGAACCCCCCCAACATCTCCATCCATCCTGCAAAGGTCAAAAACCCATCAAACACCATCGGAAGTCTCCGAAATCACCATCCGGCCTTGCCAGGTCCATCTTCCCAGCTGCTTCTGCTTCACCTCTGGCCTTTGTGGCCTTGGACACCTGGTGACAGCCCCCCTGGGGATGCTGGGATGATTCCCACATGTTCCCACCACAGCCGGCCTCAATGGAGAGGAAGAGCGTCAGGAAGTTGCGGATGCCGAAACCACCTGGATCCGGAAAGAGCTGGACATGGGGAACGGATGGTAACGGCGGTAACGGGTACTAACCCGGAAAAAAAAAACGCTGGGGGATTCGGACAGCGCACGGGGTTTTACATCGTAATAGTTAGTAATGTTGGTAGTTGTGCACGTAAGCTCATCCCTCCATTCCTGAAACACGGAAAATCGCATGTAGCCTTTGACTCAAAACCTATGATGTTCCACGTAGCCATTTGGGACGGAACCAAAGGAAAATGTGGGCTGCACAGTTCCTAAAATCTCCGAAGTAATTTCACCGTAAAAACAAGCCAAACAAAGGAACCGATGGATGAACTTGGACTCCACCTGAATTTTGAATCCAAACTTAAACTGTGAACCGAGAGGCCGCAGCCAGCTTTGATGGCCTTTGGCTTCCCAGTGGCCTCAGGGACCCCAAAAATCTTTGTATTTGACTCGCCCCCAAACCAACATCAAACTGGCTTGAAATGGTTCGATCTATAATTATAACAACTGTTTTCTCTAGCAGGGTACACTTCTTGGCTTGGGCATGCTTGGACCCCCAAGTTTGAGAATCACTGTGAATGACGCCAACCCATTGTTGGCGCGCGTCAGCAGAGCTAAGTCACTGGATCATTCCGCTCAGAGCAGACGCGCCTCAGGTGGAAAGGGTGAGACAGGGAATATCTTGGAATCTTGGGATATGGATTTAAGATGAATTAAACGTAAGCAGTTGGCGGTCTCAACTGCTCTAGAAAATACCACAAGGCTGACCCATTGATATCCATTGATGCTCGTGTCTTGTATTGACCTCCGTGCCATTCACTGGTGCAAACTTGATACCACAACATACCAAAACACACAAATAATCAAGCGAACCATACAAATGCATCAGACAAATGTGCTGAGAATCGATGGAAACGGCGAGTGATATCAGTCGTTTCCAATGTTTCCAATGCCTCTAAGTCCAAAGAACATCAAAGAACAAATGTGATTCTTGTAATCCCAAATGTATATCAAATTATATCAATATATTGGGTAGTGTAATCCCCAATCATCAACCAACCCGAGTTTTCCCCTTCCCAAAAATCGCTGAAAATCAGCCCTTTTGAAGGGCACCAAGGCGCTGGATAAACTCCAGGAAGGGCGCCTCCTCCCCTGCTTGCCGCTGCAGGATGCTGCTGGTGAAGATCTGAAGCAACAGGTCCTCCCCCTGGACCTCAGCGCCACGGCAGATGGGATAGAAACGGATCATGAAAGCAAGAAATATTAACCAACAATGGTTGAGTACGGATGTTATTATGGTTACCATAAATATGTGTTTACCAGTTTGCCAAATGCGATTATGAGTTTATGTTAGTTGATGTTTTTCCTTTTGAGTTATTTCTTTGGTAGGAAACCGTGGCTTTTAGGCCCTAAGTATAGGAGTTTCCTGTAAGCTACACCAATTCTCGGAGAGGTGGGTGGAGATGGGCGGAGATGGGTGAAGGATTTTCAGAGATATGATATGATGATGTGATACCATTCCAACAATTCGAACAAAGTCGAATTAACCCAGCAACATCCAGCAACAAGATTTGGGTCATTCCTCTTCATAGTCTGCATCATCGGCTAACCCTTAGGGTCAGATGCAAGAGCTGCCCAGCCACATCGACCAAGACATTGTTTCTCACAATGCGCAGGTAAGTCTCCTGGCGTGTTGACTGGCATCTAGTGACAACTTGCCTGATATATACACACATATACATTATATATATAGAGAGAGATAGAGATAAAGAGCAAACAATGGCATAGCCCATGGCCAACCTTCATATATGTAGTGCAAGTGCATTCTCTCACTGATTGGCAAGTTGGGACATACACAGCAAGTGCTCAACCCATCCCAAAGCTAGGCTGGCCAATACATGCCATGAACCCCTCACTCCTCGCTCACGTGCTCTCGCAACAAGGCATACAGGTTACCATATCGAGCCCGCAAGACGTGGTCCAGCAGCCCCTAGCAGCTTGAGACGGTGACCCATTGGGCACAAGGGGGTAATAACATCTAATTACGTCGCAAAGGATATAGTTTCACGAAACAGCCACATCTGTTGAGAGGAGTTTTAGATAGTTTAGCGCGCTCCTCTACTTGAACTGACATGAATATCCATGCCCAAAAACAAGGAGGCGGCACCACTTGCATTTCTTGTGGAATTGTGGGCAACCACGGTTTGGAGTTTGGAAGCCAGAAATATTTGGTTGCATTGGTTGCATGGTTGTATGCCTATTGCGGCTGGTTGATGCTACTTTGAACTTGGTCTCTCAAGTTTCCATGCTTCCCCTGGTAGCATTGCATCCTTTCCCCTTTGGAGAGCCAGCCGCACCCAGCGTGTCAGCTCCGCCCGCCGCACCTTGTTCTCTGCTGGCAATGCTGCCTGAATCTTCTCCTTTGAAGCCTGACGTCAGGAGTGACTTGGAACATCCTGGAAGAGGTTTCAAACTCCAGGAATGTCTGGATATCGTGGTGGTTTTACCATGTCAAATGGGGGCTACACCTGGAAGAATGCTGGATAAACGGAAGATGATTTTGATATGAATGTCGGGTGTATTATTTCCGGCAAACTTAAGCACGTGCCCTGAGCCTCCGATTGGACATGGTTTATACAACCTGGTTTATTATTGGGTTTAGGATATTTCTTCGGCAAGATGATGTTCTGATACCCCGACTCTTACTGTCAAAAAGCGATAGTTCTTGAAAGGCTCAGTAGAAGTTTGATGGCTGAAGCCGGAATTTGTTTCTGACCCTGAACCAAACCAGCGGCTCAGAGGATGGATTTCACCAAGTATGACTTGAAGTAAATTTGAGAAACAAATGCTGATATAGATATGTGCATGCATAAAATCTCGGCCTTTTCAAAACATTAACAAACACACACACATATATATATATATGTGTGTGTGTCGTGTGCGTATGCATAAATACAAATAATAAAACTATAATAAACACAATTAGATGCATTCATATTGCAGAATTGGAGAAAAAACATGAAAAAACTGGTTCAAACCATTTGGTTTGCAAGTTGGCAAATCTAATGTTAAATCAAATGTTGCCACAGAGTGTTCCAGAATCAAGGCCAATGGAGCAGTGGCACTGGAAACGCTGCCCCCGTTGTTTGTCGAGGAAAATTCCCCGATTGATCCGATTGTGGCAGTTGCTTCAAGTCCCTATAATAGTGACGGTTACTGCGGTGCCAGAGAACCTTTTGCTTGCCAAAAAGGGCCTTCAAACTTTTGGACAAACAGAGTCCAACTTCGGATATGAATGTGAAGCAACCAAAAAAAGGCTGGACTGAGATGGGCAAACGGATAAACAAAATGTACACAAAATTGAGCTCTCAACAGTTCCCATCAGTTCGCATCAGTTCCCATCCTTGGAACGTTTTGGGGTCTCAGTTCCCACCTCGAGGTCCACGATGTCATTGGCATCCACCACCTCTGCCGACTTCAGCGCGGCCAGCACCTTCTCGGCCGTGGCCAAGTCCACGCCTGCCTTGCAGAGATACCTGGCATGGCTGGATTTCATCATGAAAAATGGCTGGAGCTTCAGAGGATATTAATGGGATCATAGAACCCAACTTAATATGGGATATGAATGGGCCAGATTTGTGAATGGCTACTTAAGCCTCTGGTAGTTTAAGATGTAGCAATGGTGAATGGATGAAAGTTGCCCATTTGGTTTGATGATTTACCTACTTTGATATCTGATATCTGCTGATATAATTCACTAGGATTCTTTCGAAGCCCAAATTGAGATGACTAATTAGTTCAAAGTTCCAAGTTGGCACTCTGGTGAGCGTCCTCAGAAGCAAAGGAAGAATATTTTCTGGCTGCCCACCCTTTTTCTTGGGTCCTGAAGGGCCAAAGATGTGTTGTTCGCAACCTGATTTTCTGCGTGTGATTTGCGGGAGGGGCAAACACATTACCAGCATACTCTGGTGAACGGCCCCCTCTTCTCAACAAAACTGTCCGGGATGACTTCATTATAACCGTATTCATGGAGGAGAAAACTTTGCGTATCTCATCTCACCCTTGAAGGGCAGCGAAAAAAATATACCCCTGCCATCCTTGTGATCTAGCCCTGTTCAATGGCCCTTCACTATGTGACCTGCCTGGCAGTGAGGCTGCCATAGTAAGATCTGGGGATGGACAAAAACGACAAGCCGGCGCCAGTCATCTTTCGCATGTCATTGGCTCTCTGCACCTAAGCACCATGCCGCATCTGCTAGGAGCATGCTCAACCCGGCTGGCCACTGGGCAGAAAATACGACCGAAACATACCGAACCAACTTGGCACAGCAACCTGGAATCTTCCCGCCGTCAGATGGAGGAAATAAGGTGGCCAAGATGGCCACATAGGGTCCAAAATCGGTCAAAATAATTCTCCGCAAAACAACTGTAAAATCAGCATGCAAAGGCGTAAGCCCCTAAGCCGAAGCTAAACCAAAATCCCTTATTCCTCCAGCAACAAACTTTGCCCGGGGCCCCTCAGGGCCCCCAGGCTCCACCCAGGTTCCACCCAGCTACCAAGCTGGGCAAATCCTCAACTCTCGAGGCGATGTGCTGAACACCTTGACCGACTTCCTTGAGGTACAAATGCACGTGACCTCGGCATTGGCACGGGTGGTTGGTCCATGATGCCATGGTGCCATGGTGGCTGGAACGCAAGCAGGCGGCCCACTTCAGATAGGGCGTTGTTGATGGGCAGGTACACTTGGCTCTGATCCTTCCTGGGGTGCGAAGATCAAAAGCCATGGCAGCCATGCGCTGGAGTTGCCACATAAAGATTGATGCGAATTATTCCACTATGGCAAACCCAACAAATAAACCAGATACCTAAATGTGCCATTTGGGTGGCTTTAAAGCCACACAAAAAATGTGTTTTCACTTCTGGCTAACACTCATCATCTAGATTTGCCCCTTCAAATTCAACACCTTGCTCTCCCAGAGTGAGTTTCTTGTTTGTTTTCAATCCCCAGTCTTTACGGCTAGATCCGTTTTTTCACACCGGTTTTCTGGTTAAATTTACTCCGAAATGTGGATCATGTTATAAATCCCTATGTTGCTCGATTCAATCATATCAAATCCCCAGTTTTCCCATGGACGATCATCCCACGAATGGAGGTCAGTAACTGGGGGTTGCTTCACCCACTTATGAGGCTTTCTCAAGTCATGGCATGAATGGTGGATCCCCAAGTCACTCAAATGGATTGGTTCAATACATTTCAATACTAAGTCATCCATATTCATCCATGACTTGAGGATTTTTTTGGGTGCCCATGGATTTTTGGGATTCCGCTCCATGGCCATCAGCCTGGCCATCCTGGATTTCCAACCGTGGATAACCCATGGGTCCAACCGAGGCGCAACGCCACCTTGGCGTCTGGGATGAAGGTCTCCGGCGCGTTGCCCGTCACGGTGGATTCGATCTGCGCCTCACCGGCCGCCACGACGCCCGCGTTGAAGTCCACCTTGGGGGTGAAGCCCAGGGTGTCCTGGCGCCAGGGGAAAAACCATGGGAAGACCTATGAAAATCATGGGAAAATATAGAAACATGATGGAAATTGATGGAACATATCAGAAATTTATGAAGCTGGAGAAATTTAAGGGATGATTGTTCTACCAAAACTTGTGATGTTTGGAGTCGGGCGGTTTTCTCATACAACTTGATATAGGCCCAAAGTGATAAGTGATAGATTCATAGTGATAGGATCAGTGATAACTTTGGTGTATGGCCTGTATGGCCAATTCATTGTTGAAAATGGTGAGCCTTCCGGCCTCATCAGACTCCAAGAGGCTAACCCATGTCCTCCAAGGTATCAAGGAAGCCTCGTCGGCTGACCACGTTGGAGACCCAGTGGTCGCAATAGGCAGGCAGACTCACTTGATCAAAGGTGGCCTCATGCCAGCTTGCACTAACAGAACACTGGCATATCTACCCCGAAACTTTCTACTGCTGAGGTTGCGAGCACCCTAGGGCCCTAGGGAGAGGAACAGACTGCACACTGTATGCATGTTGAAAACAGTTGATTCTTATCATTTCAGTCGGCTCCGGACCACGAATCCCAGCCCGTACCAAGCACTCCCTGGCCTCCACAGGCTGGATACCAGGCAGAACCCAAAAGTTGGACGCATCCTTCTCCTACAGCAGTGCTCGTGGTTGGTACAGCTGGGTAGGGCTGGGCCGCACCTGAGATCACCCCCGCCTCCACGAAGCGGAGCAAGGTGCCCTGGTCAGCATCGCTACTGCCAGTTTCACCCTGGTAATAGGCGAAGACCTCCCAGCAGTTGGGTCTGGTGAGCGGGGCTGCGGTCATAAATGGGTTTCACCATGGTGATAACCTGTTTGGCAAGAGCTTTGGATCTTGACCATCTACTTTGCATTATTGCCGGGAACCTGGTAAGGCCCCTTGCATCCCTAAGATCAATGGCCAGCTTGGGCAGTGTGCCATCGCCATCACATCTATGGGAGGGTCATGACCAGCCACAGAATCCCATCCACCTCTAAGATGCGAGCTCCTGGATAGTCCTGGGCTACGGCGGCAAATGGATCTGTCTGAGCTGCAAGATCCTTCACGGATCTGTTGGCGCCATCCCATCGCCACAAAATGATCCTGAAAAACTCTGCTTTTCCACCTATCTTCTCACATCCAGCGACGCTTTTCCGGTTGCACAAAGGATGCAAAGCCCACATCAAAAGCCCTTCCCGTATCCCAGTCCTTGGGCTCAGTGGCCAGCAGCTTGGGATGTTTCTCCTTGTACTTCTCTACGATGTGATCCTGGGGTAGATTCATGGATGTTTCAGCGATCTAGCATGGTGTTTCAACGGGTTGAGCATGGGTTTGCAGTAAGAAACATATGGGAAAGTGTAGTAGACATTGGATGGATGGCATTCCGCATGGGTTTGACGCATTGAATGGCCCCAAAATGAAAGGCATAAAACATGTATAACATGTCAAGGAGCAGCGGTATGTGTTTAAACATCAACATGATGGGTTTATACGTGGTTGACATTTCACTCAGTTGGTGTTTAAAGGCAAATCAACGGAAAAGCACACCAGCCCAAGGTTACGGCAAGTTTTGCCTCACACTTTTTCTTGGAGTCTTGGATGGTGCTGGATGCTTCCCAAGTCTCAAGCTCCCCCGATTTCACCCTGAAGCCAAGCACTGCAATGCCTGGCAGCCAACTGGCCATAAAACTGGCAAAAAAAAAGGGCTACATAATGGCTACATAATGGCTATATAATGGCTATATAATGGCTATATAATGGCTATATAATGAGCACACACCAGCCATTTTTTTGGGAAATGGCACTTCAGTCAATAATATGAACAATCGGTCCATCCAAGAATGGGGGCACCCCCATTTTATGGCAATCTTCATGGGGACAGTTGTATGATTCAACATGCCCACGTGATAGAGGTTGAACTACCTGATTTACCTGGGCCTTTCTACCGTTGTACACATATAGTTGTACTAACATTCTTCCAACGAGGAAGCCTTGCGGCCTAGCTATGAATTCATAGCTAAGACCATTTAAGAGAATCCATCCATTTAAGAGGATGGCTACCCAAAAACTTAAAAACTTGGGGCAGGTTTGGCATCAATATCTTTAAAGAAAAGAAGAGCAGATACATCACATTACATAATACCATAATACCATAATATAGGTAGATAACTAGCTAGATAGATAGATAGATAGATACATAGATAGACTAGACTAGACTAGACTATTACTACTATTACTATTCCTATTACTAGTACTATTACTTATTACTCTTACTATTACTATTACCATGCTATACTATACTATAATATACTATACTATACGATTACATATAATTACTTATAGCTACTCTGTTTATCAATTGTATCATATTCTGATCCCTCATTTTATCGTCACCTTGTCGCCCTGCGCGATGTTCGGAGAAGCGCTGCAAGTTGGAGGCCGCTAGGGCGTGGCACGGCTCCTGACGCAACGATCCAAGGAATCCAAGCGGCCGCAGTGGCCACAAATGGCTCAGTACTTGGTCTTTTTTTGGGATATACTGTATCACCATATATTATGTATACATACGGTGTATATATATATACTATACACTATACAATATAATATTATATGTGTGTGTGATGTATGTGATAAGCAACATTAACTTATATTAAGTACCAGTAGTACCGCACAAGGCGGTGGCGGAAGTTTCAAAAATAGGAAACCTATAGGAGAGGTTGGTTGTTGTGAATCAGGGATGGCAAAGCGAATCCACTGATGGACCGAAAGGTGCTT
>Ga0126342_10019396_pt1 | contig 11557 bp, 11 predicted proteins | sample Cyp1metagenome_FD_92528 | JGI IMG/M metagenome (GOLD analysis project Ga0126342, IMG submission 92528) | Coral microbial communities from Lord Howe Island, Old Settlement Bay, Australia - Cyphastrea 1 metagenome | ecosystem: Host-associated > Invertebrates > Cnidaria > Coral ... | reverse complement strand
GTATGTATATATGTATATATGTATATATGTATATATGTATATGTGTATATGTGTATATATGTATATATGTATATATGTATATGTGTATATATGTATATGTGTATATGTGTATATATGTATATGTGTATATATGTATATGTGTATATGTGTATATATGTATATGTGTATATATGCAAATATATATATATATACATATGTATGCATATATATATATATACGTATATGTATGTATGTATGTATATATATATATATTTGCATATATATATACATGTATGTATACAAGTGTGTACAGTGGGTTTGCATAACTACTTTTTGAGATATTTAAATACACTATCTTGCGAGAGAGAGAGAGAGAGAGGGGGAAAAAAAAAAACAGACGATCGGATGGGCTGGTTGAGAAGGAGGAACGAAGATGCTTTAGCGTCCAAACTATGTCATCTGTAATTGTAGGTGTATACACATATATCACATGTATATATATACATATATATGTGATATGTATACGATGATGTGTATATATATATATGTACATACTGTATATACCATCTAGATTTGGGACAAGCGAATCAAATGTCCCGGGAAGATGTTCAGAAATGGTTTGATTTCACCTATTACTGGGATCCCACAACGAGGAAAACACCCTCAGAAGATCAACTCTCCATGGGGGATATCCCGTGGAAATTCGTCAAAGTTTTTCATGAAATTCCCCAAAGATTCCAAAGATCGAATGAGAAATTGCTCAACATCAATCTCCCAGGCGGCCTTCGCCAGGTGCGTTTAGGCGCCTTGAACCCCTTGAAACTCATCTCGGGCGTAGAACTGCACGACACCACCACAGCCTTGGGCCTCACTTCATACACCATCGAGGCGGGGCAGTGGCAGCTGGCGGGCGGTTTCCGGCGCCGGAGAAGTTGGAAAACTTGGACTTTCAACTGGGGAAAATTTTGAGTTTTATGGAGTTTTATGGAGTTTTTGGATTTTGAACTCTGGAAAATTGTTGGCAATGTTGAAGAACCTTCAACTTTGGAGCGGATAAAAACGGTGGTTTTCATGGTTGCCTGGTACTTGCCGCTTTAGCCATCCCAGTGACAAGAGTTTGGAAGTGGGTTGCCAAAAAAATTTGGAATGCATTGTTCTGAACTTGAAATGCAATCGAAGCGGATCCCGGATGAGGATTTGTTTTGGTAGACTCCTGATTCAATGTTTAAACTATAATATTTGAGACGTAGCGGTTGCCATAGTTGAAAAGATGAACGTTTCTGAAGGAGCCTTTATATAATCCTTTCGATTAAGAAGGCTAGGAGAGATGGTGAAGTAAGGCAGAAATGGCCAGCAAACTAACAACACCAGGAGATCAAGGATGGTATTTCAGCGCCATGAACTTGGGGATGTTCCAAACTGTGCCGTACTCAAATCATATAAAGTTTTTCAGTGGGAAGGGCCTATCAAGATCTATCAAGCCAACATGTCACACTTTGTATACAACAACTTTGATGGTTTGGTGGATGCTGGTGGTTTTTTTTTGGGGGCACTGGGGCCTTTCGAGAAGATCACAACACATGTTTTTCCCATGGGACCATGGGAACGAGTGGCTAAGACTCGTCAGACAACTGGGTACCCTCTGGTAAACTGTCACATAACTGTGGAAAATCACCATGCTATTAATGGGAAAACTCACTATTTCAATGGCCATTTTCAATAGCTATGTTAAATTACCAGAGGGTACCCAATTTGCTCAAAGCTCTGGGTCCTCTGGGTCCTAAGGTCTTATGTCATAGATGTCATAGATGGCATAGACTTTGAGTTTGACAACTATTCTGATTCCCGAAACACCCTTCTCGCTGCACCAGTGTTGAACAGTGCAGGACATGAATCAGATGCTCAACACTCTGGCAGATTTCATCGCGTTGACGTTCCTAGGTATGACATGTGAAAGAGGTCCACAATGGTGCTTTCAATGATATAAAGTCCCCGAATTGGTGGGGTAGATGTAATTTACAGGTGTTACTGTGTTATCCCCTACTTTGCCGTTAAGAGAAGAACATTTCCCTGATGGTTTTCCATTCCGATCCGATGATAAAGCCAATCTCCGATGAATTAATGCACCCTGGCAGATTCATCAGGTGGGGAACCTGCAAAAGCGATACGTTGCTCTTTCAAAACAACCGGTTGGTTTCAAGTCATCAGTCAAATGGGGGGAAGACTTGAGAAGAAGCTTGGAAGATCCTACATACCAAACCTTCTTGGGTGGGTACCAAACGTTCTTGGGTGGGCCTCAAAAATCAAGGCCATGTTTCAAGAAGTACTCCTGATGTGACTCCCCAAATTTTGGAGGTGCCCAAGAGACAAGCCGTTCGTCACTGGTCCCAAGGTATCCCCATTCGTCACAGTCACAGTGACGGATGACATGCGGGGAGTAAGGATACGTGGAGTTTTACATTTGAGCCAGCGCAATGATAGGGGAATGTAGCTCACAAAAATGGTGGTTTAAGGTGAGTTCATGGGATATAATGGGAAATTATATGTATTATTATATATACAGATACAACCAACCAGAATTATATGGGTGTGTCCGAAAATGATGTACACTCTCAAATTGCATCAAACTGCCACTTAAATTGGGTACATTGTGATATATAGATGTGATAAATCACCAACCAGATATGATTTTATGGGTGTGTCCGAAAATGAGGTATACCCACAAATGGTCACTTAAAATAAGGATATTGATAATTGACCAGTGGACTTGGGTACCCGACAAGCCCATATTCTCGCCTTCTCCAGCCAGGTTCGAACAAGAATCGTCTCTGCCGACAGCCAAGGATCGGAGCTGCAGATTTACCACAGGGAATGGAAAGTTTACAGCCACCAGTTGTCCAGTTACAATCTGCTTCAAATCTGAATTGATTGGGGGTTCAACAGAAAGACTTGGCTTTGCAGAGCCTTCGCTCAGGGACTCAGGGGTAGCGTTGCATCGGTTTCCCATGCGATCCATGACCTGAGCACTAGGATGGCTGTGGAACCAACTTTGAAAGGGGTATCTCACCATGTCAGGATGGGTCAAGCACAATTTGAAAACACCATGCACTCCTGAAGTAATTGGTGGTTTCATACATGCATGTGTATAATATATTTATATTGCATTATAACATTAAATTAATATTATTGATACTATGTATCTTATATTATATTATTTATATTATTTATGTTATTTGTATTATATTTACATTATGTATATTACTTATAGTTGTTTATATTGTTTATATTATATTTTTTATCTTTATATTACATTATTTATTTATTTGTTTATTTATTTATTTATGTATTTATTATTATTATTATATATATATTAGTGTTTATATTATATATAATTATATATTAGATTGTCTATTATATATATTAGATTATTTATATATATATATGTGTGTGTGAATGTGTTTTAGTAAATTTAAAGGAGACGTCAGTGGCTGCATCTCTACCACAATTCACGCTTGCTTCAATTTGATGTTGCCCAACTCGGTGAAAGACTCGTGACCTATATATCCTGGGGTCAAGGCCGAAGCAGCACCATCAGCAAGGGCATGGGCCAAGATTGGGTTCTTTTTTTTGTCTGTAGCAACGCCGACAAAGATAGAAACGTGAGAAACCTGGAAATATGAAATAGATCTATATAGATAAGTATCATCTATACCATCCCGGAAACATTGTTCTATCTGCTTGGGTCTTGAATTTAGAATCTGACACAAGGTAAACGTGACTAAGAACTGAGTTGTCAAAGGGTAAGAAAAACAATTTGGGATGATTAGGAAACTTCAATTCACCACTTCCGAAAACAAATCAATCACTAAATGGTTTGAGACTGGGTCTTTTCCTCTGAAACTGGCATGTTTTTGTGGAAATATGGGAACAAGTTCCTGTCCGTTTCGCAGTCACTCCCCCGTTGTTGATGCCTACTATTTCTCATCCCAGTACCCACTTGTTTCTTGTATTTTTTGTTATGTTATGTCCTATGTATTCCTACGTGGCTTCTTGTGTTGCTTACTTACTATGTTGTTTCTCATGTTGCTAATTATTATGAGTTCTTTGTCTAGTTTTGTTGCTTTTCTTCGCCCCATGTTTGCCGGCGGCGGATAGAAAATTGGGGCATCGACCGCCAGGAGAAACTCATCTCTCGCGGTCGAAGCGGAGCCGGAGCCTTCTTCGGCAAAGAGACGATGCTCGCTGGTCAAGCGTTGCAACCAGGGTTGCCGGTGAATGGGTGAACTGACTGGTTGAGCAAGTGAGGTTTTAGGTGTTTCTTCCCATAAATACATATATATATATAGTATGATTACACAGGTTCGATACGGCGATACGGTTGTGTTGTCACTTAGCAATGGAATTCATATCGCAGTAAAGAAATGGTTGTTTCCCTGAGCATCTGCGGTACCCTTTTTTGTAGCAAACCCAAATGATGGCATTCCCATCATGCAACGTTTCATTAGATTTTATTGGTAAATCATCCATAAAAAATGAGAGATTAGAACTGATTCGAATTGTCATATCCCATCATATCCCCATGATATTCCCAGTTTTTGGGTGGATTTCAATCCTCCCAGCCTTCAGGAGAGGCCCACAGAATGGGACGCCCAAGTGGCAGTGGCCGAGCCCCCAGCCCTCGCGGCGCATCTCGCAGATGGGGCGAGGCGTGGATCAGTTTAAACAGGTTTAACAGGTTTCACGGTGAAACCTGTTTAAACTGTTTAAACAGGTTTCATGGTTATAAGAGATGTGGACATCCCTAGGTTTCACCCGAGGTCCAGAGAAACCAAGAAATTATGGACTTCAGATTTTGTTCACCAGGTAAAATCTTCAGATCAGCGAAAAACAGGTTTGACCGTTTGACCGTTTGAAGGAGGAAGCCCAACACCAAACATTTGATTGGACCCAGTTCAGCCACCATGCAATGGGGATCTCATCAACAACTGGCCAGGTAGTTGGACCACGGCTCATAATTCGCCCTGGTAAAATATGCATGTTTCAATCATGTTAGGGGTTATGATGGGGTGGGGTGGGGGGCTAATAACGTCCTGTTGTTGCATCCGCATAGGCGTGTATTCTCTCGGATGCATAGCTACGTCATAGGGTGGGGCGGTGGGGTGGGGGCTAACAACGTCCTGTGTTTGCATTCGCACAGACGCGTCTTCTTACAGAATCAAAGATATGTCATGCTATGAATGCTACGTTGGTTGCACATTTGCACGCTACGGATGCTACGTTTGTTGCACGTCTGCATGCCACGGTTGCTACGTTGGTGGTGACATGTCTAACCAAATTTGGTGAAGATCCGACTAGTTTACTCGCATTTTGCAGAAGATAAAAAATGATACTTTTTGCAAACATTGAAAACACACGACAAGTAGAAACCCATGTAATTACGATGGTTTGAGTGCGACATACACATCATTGAAATGTCATTTTGACTTGCGGCGAAATATGAGCCGTGAACCTCATTTAATGTGTTTTTTGTCCATCCTATTGTTGAAGTGATGTCCATATTTTTGGGACCCAGGGTGCCCACCAAGCGACTTTTTTTGTTGGGAGCTACAGCTAGGTGCCAAGTCATGAAATCCTCATCATTCGGTCACCAGGTATATTCAGATTTACGGCCTCTCACAACGGTTGGAACGGGCGCCTATGAAATTAGAGATGCATGGCTCCACATTGTTGATCATCCACCCAAATACCGTACATTTTCAAGATAGTCATCAAATAGTTCTCAAATAGTTATCAAATATCAAAAGATATTCATGAACTATTCATTCATCAAACGTTCATAAAAAAACATCGTGCTTGATCCTCCGGTCGCGGTTTGGAGGTAGCATTCAACTCACGGAGCCCAGCTGTAGCTGGAACGTCGTGCCGTCACGAAGCCCAGGCGGTTGTCATGGGATTGGAAAAATCCAAGATGTAATGATTTTTAATGGGGATATCATGGGATATCATGGGATATATCGTAATTTTATATATATTTATGTATGTCTATATATATATAACTATAACTATATATAACCAACAGTAAGATAGTTGGGTATGTCTGAACCTGGGATAATAGCAAAAAACACATGCTTTGCAAAATAGGGAACATATGGGGAAAATTATGATAAACTATGGGATTTTCGGTTGCCCTATTCTCAAAGAAGACCCAGAGATCTAACCATCGGGGGTTTTGGTGCAGCCCGCACCAATGAGCTCTAACTTGCTTCATGACCCAGAGATAGCCACAAAATAAGTTCCGGCTAAAATATTGGAAATTCATCCAACTTATCATAGATCCCATTATAAATCCCTCCATAAATCTAATTTTCTTCTTGGTTTTCAGCCATGGCCAAAGTCCCAGTTTCCACAGTTTTATCGAGGTTTCGCGCCTTGGTGGAGGCCTTTTCCATGGACGAACAGGACCGGTGGAGTTTCATTGGGAAGTTGAGTACCTTGGTGCTATTAGTATGTTTAAGTTGGAGCAGTATGAAGAAACACTAAGTCTACTTTGCGAGAAAGTTGTGATTTGTGTGTTTGTCCAATTGGAAAATCTAAAATTTGGACGAATTTGGGGAATCGATAGGGAGCATATCTGGTATTTTCTTTGGGCACTTAAGCACAACTAATCTTACTGGTAGTGAAGTGTGAAAACCGACATGGCATGCTAACATATGCTAACAAGGTTTGCAAAAGTAACTTTTCCAAAGTTGAGGGAGGTGCCAGAATGGGATACTGTATCAAATAAACACAACAATGCATAGGGGTATTTATCAAACTCGCTGATTGGAGGGGGGTTGTACAGTTGCCATTCCAAAAATCATCCATCCATCCTTGGAGAGTCGCAGGAAGTGAACAAGCGGATCTTCACTTCGCCAAAGTTGATGGTGCAATTCCAGGCAGATCCCCTTGGGCTTTTCGCGACTGCAAAGTCACGGCTGATCGCCTGAGGGCGGCTGATTTCGCAAACTTCGGGAATCGAAAATGGCCAGTTTTCTTCATGTTTTCTCCATGCTCGGATTGCCTCTGTGATTCTGCTGTGGATAAAAAGTAGGACCGTAGGATTGAAGCGGCATTTGAAAAAGGACATTCCGAAATATATTCGTGGCAATGGGTCAGCTGTCGGAGCATCTGATGAACATCCAGGAACACCAGTGTTTTGACCGCCAAAATAGTGTTTCAAAAACGAAAATCAAAAAAAGATGTCAAAATTGGATATAAGATGATATAAGTATATATAAGTTATAAGTACCAAACAAATCTTCAGATAAACTATGATAAACTGTTTCTTTTAAGCCACCCTGCGGGATGGACCGCCAAGGCGGTGAAGGAAATCCTGCTGGCCGGCGACACCAACCGATTGGTGGCCGAACTCACCTTTGTGGCTGGGCAGCAACGGCCCGGCCATGGAGGTGTCCGAGAATGGGGGATCCCCAAGTCATCATGAGTGTTTCACTGTACACCCATTCTAGAAAACCTCCATAATATGATAATATGTATCCATACGCATGTATGTATATCTATATATATATATATTATTTATACTGTTATTTATTTATTAGTTTTTATTTTATTTATGATTGATTTTATTGAGATATATATATATATATACATATAAATACCCGTATATGTATATAGAGAGAGAGAGATTTCTATTTATATATATGTATGTATATGTATATGTACATGGTGGGGGGCGAAAGGGGGGCGTAGGGGTCCGGGGATGGGGCGTGTACAGTATATATATATGTACATATATACACACATATATACACATACTTTATCGATAAACATCAAATGATATCAACCGACATTTATGGAATCTAAATCTTCAAAACTTAACCGCTGGATGGCACGGGGTATCTGCAGTATCCCCCATTTTGAGACAGGCTGTGGCTCAAAATTTGAGACCCGGGGTGGCCACATTTTGGTATATCTGCACTGTTGTCTATCCAATTACTGGGGTGCCCAATTTTGACCCATACCTTGGGCTGGTAGTTGTGGATGTTCAGAAAAACGTATTGACCCCCATCCTCATCAACCTGACTCAACCGGGAGTTTTGAAGAACCGGTCTGAATATGTTGCTCCTTCAGAAGACAATGAAGTTGGGATCATTTTGCAAGACAATGAAGGATGTGTGTGAGATAGTGAGCCTTTTGCAAGATTTGGCTGCGATGAAGATCCAAACTGGTCGTCAATTCGGTTAATGTTCAGAATGTGAAACCACTGTAGCAGGCTTTTGACCCTATCTCGGTGACCTGACTTCAAGTCGTGTGGGGTCTGTGCACGACCCTGTGAGAAGGAGATTGCTACCTAAAGCGCAGCAAGAGTGCTCCTAGAACCAATTATTTTAAGATGGTTCACAGGAGAAATTGGGAGGAAACACCAAACTCTCCCCTGGAAAACCCAACGTCCACCTGCTAACGGAAGCTCCAGCTGAAGCGAAACTTGTTCTACAGAAATGCTGATATGTGCCAAGTTAACATCGAATTCGCCATGATTCAATGATTTAATGATTCAAAGTGCTTCGATATAATGAATATTAACTCATCATAGTAACTCATACACATGTATATATTTTATATATACACAATTATATACATATTTGTATGTATATACACATATATGTATATACATATATATATATATCCAGTAAATATATAGGTTTACCTATGAACCTCCAAGCATGGCTTTTAGCCAGCCCCGCTTTTCACGAGGTTCGCATCAATGACCTGGCAGCTCCCCCGGACAAGTTGGATGTCCTGGCCTACATGGAGCGGGGATAGGGATGGGGCCGGCCCCCCAGCTGGATGTCAGTTGCTTCAAAAATATCCATGAACATTCTATATAGTTAGTATAGTTAAAGTATTATACTATATATATACGGTATGTAGATGTATATAGTATGATTCAAAAAAAAACAATGTCAGTTGCTTCATGTTATATATGTATAGTATATGGTATTATATAGTTAGTAGAGTTATAACCCCATGTATATCATGTTTTACAACCCCCATTAATAGTAGTAGTGTATGTATATATATATATATATTTATATCATGTGATATCCTCCATAAACATGCGACAGTTCACGAAGTTACAGTAAAAGTGAACACTTAGCTATCGTTTGGGGTGTTTCAGCTTGTAGGAATGGGGATTTGAGCAATGAAAATGGGATTCAACCATCTTTCATCAATGAATTTGTGAGTCAAGCAGTAAAAACATGTCATTCGAGTCACGAACATTGGGCCATTGAAATATAAAAAGATTTTAACCAGCCCTGTCCATGCAAAATGCAGGGTTGAATATCCATTTGAAAGAAAATGAAGTCATGCATTTTATAGGCACCCCCAATTTTTTGTTGATGCAAGATGCTGCAAGTACAATTACAAGAAAGAACACATTCTTCAACAGGGAAATTACAGGAAATTCTGCAGGAAGCTCCAGGGAATTCGGATGTTGATGTTGAAACCAGGGTACCTACAGTAGCTTTAACGACGACCTGGCAGGTCAGTCAAGATGACAACATAGAGACCCATAGAGACCCTACACCAATCTGCTCGAGACGGCTGGAGATCCTCTCATAAACTCAAACAATCCTCTGGGGTGTCAAGTAAGGGGTATCCACTGGTTTAACCACTGGTCTCCCCAAAGTTGTACACTACTTGCCAGCCATGCTGGTTGGGCTGTCCTCTCACCATGCGACAACACGTGGGACATGCGTTTAATCAAGTCTCCGAAAAGTGGCTCATGATATTGCTGTAAAATAGATTGGAATAATAGGTTCTCATAGTAGTTTGTCAACATTTCGTAGATGTTCAGTGATGTTCACAGATGTTTATAAGTGAAACGTCATAGTTTCTCAACATTTCATAGGTGATCACAGATGTTTAAAGGTGGAAACTTCATAGTTTCTCAACATTTCATAGGTGTTCACAGATGTTTATAGGTGGAAACTTCATAGTTTCTCAACATTTCATAGGTGTTCACAGATGTTTATAGGTGGAAACTTCTTAGTTTCTCAACATTTCATAGGTGTTCACAGATGTTTATAGGTGAAACTTCATAGTTTCTCAACATTTCATAGGTGTTAAATATGCGATTTTTTTCGGAGGAACCCACCAGCTATGGCCATTTTCGGCTGTGAGGAGCCGGTGGTGTTCTTCATGATCTTGGCGAATGCCTTCATGAATCTCGGTGGATGACCAGTGGATCATCAGTGGATCATCCGTGGCCAGATGAAGCATGGCTAATACCCATCAGATATTAACCATGGTTAGATATGGTTATAATTAGATCCACTGGTTACCAATATAATAATAGAAAATATGGGTATTCAATATAAGGTCTAATTACTTATACTCGGGGTTATCTTAGGTATGTTTTTATGGTTATAGATATTGATAACCATGGTTAAGATAATTAGATCTTATATAGCCAATTCTCTATCCGATACGGTTCATGTGGGAACCCAATGCCATACAATAAACCTGTATACTATGACTGGAGGCGTTTGTTTTGGAATCCATACATATGGTGACTTGGGTATATGTTTAAATTGGCTTTAGCATATTAGTCCAGTTGCAACTGGGGTTTTTCCGCCACTTCAGTGCGGTGAGCATCGGAATGTGTCAGATGCAGCTTCTCATCCAAGTGACGGAGCCGAACCGAGCCTGGTGTGAGGATTGGCATCCAGAGTGACCCCAATAATTATGGCTGGCCCGGCTGGTGGTGGTTTGAGATGGTTTCTCGGCACAAAATGCAGCCGAAGTAGGGGATCTTGGTTGGAGGAACTGATCAAATCAAGTAATAATTCGTAGACACGGGCTAAAATTGGTCTTGGAAAGCTCCTTTCAGCCTAATGAAGCTGTTTTTGTTTCTCATCAATTATCCCGCAACAAAAAAAAACGGTTTTGCCCAATTCTGCACTCCAAGTGGAATGCAGATTCCCTTTCAGTATAGGTTTGAATCTGAGCCTGTTCCATGTAGTTGGCATCAGGGCGGGCATGGTTTTCAAGCGAACAGTGCCCAGTAGAGCACATAGTATCTGCATCACTATTGAAGGTTTCGATGTGTTTGTGTTACCTACTTGAAACGATGATCGCCAATTCGCTAGTATTGTTGGGGTGGGTGGACAGATCATTGCTGCTGGATTCTGGCCAGGTGAGAACCCTGTGGTTTCAAGGGTGAACTGGCTTTGGGGTCCTGGCTTCAAGAATTTGCAGTGACTTATTTATCAGGTGTCATCTTCTTCTTCATCTTCTTCATGTTATTTTTCTCCTTAGCTTGTCTTTTCTTATTCTTATTATTTAACCGCCGTTGGCGTGTTCCGCCGGCTCACCTGTCACATGCTTCAACGTGATGCCGTTCTGGTTTCCCGCAGGGGCTCGCAGGAGATGTGGCAAGGCAATGAGGGTCAACTAATCGCACGAAAGGCACATGTTGCTTTGAAAGGTAGCTAGTGCATGGAAACATGGTACAGAGTATGCATGCAGGAGACTACCGATTAGTAGATTAGAAAAGGGGTTTGGCACATTTGTC
>Ga0126342_10019395_pt1 | contig 11557 bp, 7 predicted proteins | sample Cyp1metagenome_FD_92528 | JGI IMG/M metagenome (GOLD analysis project Ga0126342, IMG submission 92528) | Coral microbial communities from Lord Howe Island, Old Settlement Bay, Australia - Cyphastrea 1 metagenome | ecosystem: Host-associated > Invertebrates > Cnidaria > Coral ... | reverse complement strand
TTACGCGCTCCCCCTTGCATCGGCCGGGGTCAGCGAATTATTATTATTCTTTCCTGGCAGCTGTGTCATAAACTCTTTTTCCCTTACGCACTCCCCCTTGCGTCTGCCGGGGTCGGCGGATTAGTCGAAGTTTGGCGAAACTATTGGGTTTGTTTCTGTGATTTTGTTTTTTTTACATGGTTCATTGCTGTTTATGATCTGTGGATGTTTGCATTTGGCCCCTGGATCAGCGAATAAGGAGATGATTGCCGCAGGCGCCAGGGACTTTTGGAGCCTTTTGCAGCTCACACATGTTCACACTTCCATATCAATAGATCAATCTACAGTAGATTCTTCAGAGTTCTGCGATCTGAGAGTTTTTTGCTTGTCTATTGTTCTCTCAATAAAACCCGTTGGTCACCGCACTACAGTTTTTTAACCCCTTCGATTCAATGATTTGTCGTTCTTCGATCGTCTATTTTTTTCGGATGGGCTTCAATATGCTTCAGTCACGGGTCATCATTGTGCTTCAATGATCAATGAACAATCAAATGATTCTTTGCCCCACAACTCCCGTAAAACAGCGGCTGTTTTTGGGCTTTTCTAGCCCGCCACCGGGCCAGGCGCACGTGTTGTTGTTGAAGAAGAGGTGATTCCCCCTGCAGCACGATGATCTAAAACGTGATCCGGGCAGAGAAATCTTCGCCTCCGAGGGTTGGGATTGATGCAAAAACTCTCTGGTGGCCCCCTCCAAGATATTGAAAACAATGATAAGACCTAGCTAGGAGATCCATGTCGGGACCACCAGAGAGCCAGAACTAGGTGATGAGATACTTCACATCTTAGATCTTAGATCAGCGCTTCATGGGGTTACCCAGGAAAGATTTTCCGGGGATCGGCTGCAGCCACGGTAGCTCTCGGAGGTGTTGAAATTTGGCCGTAGGTCCTCTGGTCCTGCGTGTTTATGATTCTGGCAGCGAGGATTAGAAATCAAGTGCTCCTCGTTCCATTGGTTCTGGCCTCGCCAACCATTTGGAGCACCAGTGGTAGTCGATCAGCAAGTTCAAGAGTGAACCTGCTTAAGCCGGATGACGCAGTGCCAAAAGGGCGCAGGCGCTCATCTTCTTATATATTTCCTCACCGGAAAGGCCTCGAGCAGAAGCGTGATGATTCAGTCTATGTCCAGGATTAGATAGCTAGATCATACTAGATCCCCATTGCTACATGTAGTTGTATTGGTAAACTATTAGTTTTATCAGTGTTGATGTGGCCTTCTTGTATTGTAATGCATCCTATTCCATTGGGCCAGGGCACATGTTTTCAACGATTTTTCAAAGCCAACTGCAGCAGTTTTGATTGGAAGAATCCATGCAGGGCATGGACGGTGCGGTGAGGATGTAGATTTGCGTGCCCCAAGTGGGGCAAACTCAGGCAGATTAGGATCACAGAGAGCTGAATGCTTTAAGCAATTGGCACATCTGGGGAATTCGAAGCTTCGAAGTATGCTGGTACTGACAGATGACAGATGCCTACAAGAGGCTCAGCGGAGAGTCATTAGTGCCACCTACTGTCCGCCTCGCACCGCGCACTGACAGAAGGAACCGGAGGCTGTCGACCAGAAAAACGCTCCGCATCACCATGTCCTCTTGGGCGCAGCGCCAAAGAAACCTCAAGGGTAGGAGCATTCTTTGTTGGATTTTGTTGGCTCCGCGCATTCTTTTGTTGTTTTTTTTGTTGACTGAGTGACTCTGAAATAGCTTCTGTTTTTACTGTGAATGGCGTTTTGCCTGGTGTTTGTTTGTTTATTATATTCTCAGGAGGCTTCTCCCGTTTCAAACATTGACAGTGGCTCAACCATCAAGCAGAATCCTTGACCAACATAGGCCCCCCACAAAAAACTGCCCAACATGACTTAGGTGAAAGATGCGTTGTGCACAGCACTGGGCGTTGATCCAGAAAGTTGGAGGGCTCAGTGGCGAACTGCTTTGGGTATCTTTGGATGTGTAAGTCTTTTCGTATGGAACGAAGGAAGGCTCAATACTATACTTTTGTTTTGGAGGGGGGAGGGGGGTAGAGGATCAATGGTGCAAAGGGGGTGATATCTTGTAGCTAGGCATGAAAACATCTTATTGAAGTCGACAGACACCCTTCTACAGCTGGCTTTTGTACCGTCCAGCCATCCAAGGCCGGAGGTCTGGAATAATGGCATTTTATATCCCAAATTGAGGACATGTGGGCCTCCAAGAGCCTTGTTGGTTTGTAGTCATACAGGTAATACAGGATTCTATGATCTGTTTTAATTGCGGCGGTTTTGGAGCTGGGCTGCTGGGACGAGTTCTCATCCAAGTCAAGGTCCTGAACCTGGGGGTTGGAAGAAGGCAACACAAATCAAGAGGATGAAAAGCTTCAGGCATACTCCCCACATTTGTGTGTGCCTCATTGGGCTCAAAATACTCTTCGCTTTGCGATGCTGCTTGGCGGCCTGGCGTCACCCGCAGCTCCAGCAAATCTATGCAAATCTGGGATGATGATCCCAAGCGACCAATGTATAATTCGTTTTCAGGGGTTGAACCATGTCGAAACCACTAAGTTTACTAAGTATTTTTAATATGTCCTCAAGAATCCCAAGCCGCAACACCTTGACTTCGCCAACCGTCCTTTTGGACTATAATCTCATATTTGCCACGTCGCAGCTCGTGCTGATGCCACGAGCTGCCCATGAGAGCGAGTGGATGCTGCATCCTGTGGTTGACGCTTTGCCTCTATCTCAAGAGAGGCACGGGGATTTCTGGAGTCCACAGAGAAATGGTCCGCCTTTCTTGGGAGTTTTCCACGTTAGCCCATAGCTACAATAAACCTTGTGTTGTTGCAGAATGTTGAGAAATGTCACTGTATCACGAATTCAACATATTCCAATGATCGCTGATACTGTTGGTTGCTACGTCATACTACGTCCATGTTCACTTTCGATGGGTTTTCTCTCTGGATTATTGAATATTTGAATAGCCGGTGCTCCAAATTTGGATTACCGAGTTTCCAGATACTGAGTCGGTGCACCGCATGGCCTTGTTGGAACTTGGGGTCCCTTTGGATCCTGGCCGGTGAGCGTTCGATCTCCTGATGTCCCTTAAGAACATGTCTTCAGATTCTCATCGGATATAGTGAGATTTCATGGCGAATTTGAATATGTGAATGGGATTTAGAAGGGATTTTAGTGGACATGATCATGGGATTTACGATGATTTACCCTCTGGTTATTTAACATAGCCATGGAAAATGGCCCATTTAGTTCGATGGTTTACCTATTAATAGCATGGTGGATCTTTCCATGGCTATGTTAGTCATAACCAGATGGTAAGTATTTCTTGGGACATGTTCAACCCCGGCGTATTTCCGATCGTCTGTGGCGCCAGGCGCGTTTAGCCAGTCCTTAAAACCGCCTGGCTTCGAAGCTGTGGAGGCGAAATGTGATATGTTTATATGTGATATGTTGTGAATTGTGATATATCTACCATAGGTTTATAAACCAGCTGATATGTATCAAGATAGATCAGGAATTATCAAGATATATCATGGGATAAACTATTTGTTTATATGCACTGATCTTATAATGATTCCCCCATAAGCCTTCAGGCTTGACTGCTGATCTCCCGAGATGGCGATGGAGATAGAGAAATAGTTTCAAACACTGGCGCACGAGTTCGCAACCATCCACAGTATTTAATGACTGGTTAATGACTGGTTAATGACTGGTTAATGACTGGTTAATGACTGGTTAATGGAGATTCAATGGGATTACATTTAATGGGAACATATATATATATATATATGTATATAATATTATATATATATACACAAAACTAACCAATACATACCAAAGCTATGATATCTGGATTCAAATACCAGCTTTAGAAATGAACAGGGACTCACTTGTAGCCCTTTTTGAGAAGTGTGCTAGGCGCAGAGAGAACTCTTGTCATTGCCAGGAGATATTCGTTATTGGTGATTTGCATGCGGACATCCACTGTGCAAAGCAATGGGTTTCAAGGCGGAATCCCGTGGAATCCCGTGGAATCCCGTGGAATCCCGTGGAATCCTTGATCCCCCTCAGTCGCAAAAAAAATCACATGATGATGTTGGGATATATCTAAGTATACTGGCACGTGTCATAATTATGCAGATATGTATACACATATTTATATCATTACAGATATATATATATATATATATGTACACAGGATCCAATATAAAATCTCTGTATTAGTAAATTCATGTAACTTATTTAGTTTAACCATTGCTGTCATGATTCATTTACATACACATATGCATATATATATATATAGTGTTTATACTTGACCATGTAGTCAGGGGCCATCCACACCATACCCACGCTACGCGCATCCGTGAAAGGACCAACTTGCTGGATGTGCAGTCCTGGAGCTGGAGGGCTGAGACATCCGCGTTGGTCTTTCTGGGGGATTATGTGACCTGGCTCGGGGAGCCATGGGGAAATCCATAAGGAAAAAAAGCGGGACCAAGAACTAAGCATAATTTATATAGATATGTATAGAGATACCAATACATTATATATAACTTTTATAACCTATACTTACTTTATATTTTGTGCATTCTGCAAAGTAGATTATATTAGGGTTTAATGAATCAGTGTGTATATATATAGATGTGTACAATGCAATGCCCGTGAAGGTGGAATATGTAGTACGATGATTTACTCTCAATTCCTGTCATCACTGGAACATCTTCCTGTGAAACAAATATTGGGGTTGACATCATTTGGCATTTCTACTGCGTGACTTTGGAGACGGTGACTGCGGCGGGTGCTCCCCAGTCACAGGTTTGTGCAAAAATAGAGTGCCCCAAAAATCTAGTGATTTCTCATCATTTACAGTGTAATTTACAGCATTTACATGTAGGACATACAGGATACACCCTGCTTTTTGGCAAAACCATGTTTCACCCATGTGATGAATATCACCTCAAATCTTGCTGTGGTAGCAGCGTCCTCTCCCATAAAAGGTAGATCGTGGACCGTCTGGAAAGCAAGTCCTGGACGCTTGGCATTTCACTGTTTCAGGCAGAGATGCTGTGGATCTCTCACGACTAGCTGGATATAGCTGGATGGTCATGAAGTGGTCGTTTAATTTCCCAAAGCCTTGGTCTTAGAGAGATTTGGATGATTTGGACACCCAGTCATCCAAGACTACTACCCGCCAACAACAACCGAATTGCACATGTACAAAGTAGTGCCCCCAATCTACAAGCATACAAAACCCATTTGAGTATGTTATATTATATTTACATATTGATACATATATGTAATTCATATATAACCAAGTACTACTCAACTAAACCGACTTGGCAAACTGGCACTGTTTCGCACCAGCATTCCGACTTCGGAAACACAGCAGCCCAGGAGTTCGTGCGAAACTTGACGGTCAGTTTTCCGCGCAATGTCCTGGCAATGATGGGTCACTTTGATGCAAACCTGGCTGCTACGTGTGTGCCCCATTGGGCATGGGTGAAGCATCACAGATAGCACGTGGAAAAAAAGAAAACAGTCCAAAGATGTGTGTATTTTCTCCATGTTTCACATGGTTTGTAGACTTCACCGTTTTTGGGGATAGGATCTTGACATCGCAGCTCCATGATCATTTGCCCAGCTTACAGGTTTACAGCCACTGAAGTCACTAGTGATATCCATGGAAATCTATGGACCGTACTCCCATGTCACCAGCTGGTACAACAAGCATTTCATGATTCCATGCTGCCGAGGAGTGATTAATGGTGATTATACCAGTCCAACATAGCTGGGATTTTTTACCACATGTTTCTGATTGTTTCTGTATAATATGTAATAAAGTAACCGACAAAATTAATACTAATTAATTTAGTCTTGCTTCGCTGAGGGGTGTACAGAACCTTCATTACTGATAGGGGACGACCCTAAGTTGTGCCTGGCATGAACATGCACAAGCAATTTTCTCCGCTATTCATTTGTACATTTTATATACTTATATATATATACACATTTGATTACATATACATATGAATGTAAATATGTATATATACACGTTTTTTTTCATGTAATTTATGTACATATGTGTATATATATATGTGTATATATATATATGTATATATAAAAATGTATTTATTTATTGCCCACCACCAACAACAATACCGTTTTTCTTCCGTGCGTTCCTCTTAAGGCAACCACGACCTCTACACCTTGGCCGATGCCTTACTGCCCTCCGGCGCCACGCGATTCATGGGCGCCGCGGTGAAGGATTTCGCGTATGCCTTCCTACACCCAGCCCCTTGGCCCGGCGAGTGCACCAAGAATGGGAATATGTTGATATGGTGATGATATAACCATATATGGGGATAACATGTTGTCCTGAGATCATACATGACAATAACGACAATAATCGTAATTCTACTCAAAGAAACTAAAATCATCCTTGGAATAAGATGTCCGAGATCCTCAATACTGAGATTCTTGGCAAGATGTTCCCACCAAATGGTCACGATTTATCAAGATTCCAGTCACCTCTTCAAAGCGAACTGAGAGGCATGGTTACGAACCATTGAATCATCCCCCACAAAAAATGCCATGGAGCACCTAATCAGCACCATAGAATGCAATTTTTTGATATTCCCTGCAATGTTGTTAAGCCTGCGACAAACTAGATTTTCAACTCTTGAGTGGATATCCTTAGCTAATTTTCATTGGATATCCTCATGATCGATGGTTGAAATTGTTGGTTCTTATATCATTATCTAGATTTATCCTCGGGTAATTTGACATAGCTATGGAAAAGACTCATGTCCAATCTTTAGACTGTCCATCAAGGGGCCATTTTGCATAGCTATGTTAAATTACCAGAGGGTTCCCATCAAACTATGTGGCTTTCTGGCCCATGTTGACCCCCAGCCACCATAAAATCCCTGCCAGGAGGAGTATCTCAACTGGATTCCAGAGCTCGAGGCGCAGGCGGGACTGGAGATGCTCTAGATCGACTGGATAGATGATGCTCAATGTTTTAGTGATTTAATGGAACTTCGCCAACAAAATTGATATATTTAATATGCTTAATTGATGTTCAGAACGGAAGATTACCACATGATTTTAACCACGTAACCACATAGCAATTCCTCATTAGCCTTTGGTAAACTAACGGTAAATGCTATTGAACATGGCCATAGAAATAGTTGATTTACCTCAATTTACCCGGCTTCAAAAATGTGATTTACCCGGCTACAAAAATTAGTCTCCCAGATATCCGACAAAATTGTATGGTTTATTAGTCACCAAGCACGTATATAAGATTTATAGGGGCTCATTACTGTAATGGTAGTAAAGCAAAAATACATCACCCATATGTTGATGGTTTATACCACCCATTGATGGTGCAATTGGGGATGGTGGATCCTATTGCTTCACTAACATTACATGAATTATAGTCGCAGTATTTATGAACATGTCAATGTCTCTGAGTCTCTCTTTTTAGTTGTTCTGCTCCTCTCCACCTCTCGCCGGAAGTATCATATATTGATATTTACCTCAACATATTTATAATCACCCAAAGGTGTGGCATGCTTTATTGTCTAAATATGTCTAAACTGATCCAACATCTAAAGTACTATGAATGTAAAGAAAAGGAATATAGCGCGCAAATGAAAATCATGTGATGCAATGTCTTAGTTTATTTCCACATGATGCACATGTATTCTTGCTGTTTTGCACCACCATTTTGCCACTATTTTCCGAACCAATCTGGAGATTTAAAGTCTACTCTCTCGCAGACTTGGTTTCTAAACAAATTACAGGAAACTCCTGTATCTAGGGTAAAAACCCATGGTTTCCTGCAACATTTCCATAAATTTGCCTTGAATCAATTGACATTCCGATTACTGTTTCCAGGGGTTCGACCAGAGGCGGAGGATCTTGAGTCTTTGTTGCCCTCACTCTTCGCAGCGCTGCAGAATGTCTACGCTCAAAACTATGAAGCGGAGGTCCCTGAGCAGTTTTTCTGGAGTCATTTTTGTTTAAGGGTCCAAAGATATCGGAACCAAAGACATCGGACTTCTCATTTCTGGGAGCGTTTTTTTTTGTTTTTGTACAAAGAATTTTGTGGTCACTTGCTGGATATTGTAGCTCCAAGTTCCCTTCCAAGGTCATGCTTCAAGCAGGGCGGCGAAGCCAGACCATTTTCGAAGCTTGGCACTTAAGTTCGCGAAAGGTTGGAACAAATAAGAATCACTGCAAAACATATGCAAGTCTCTCATATTCTGGCTATAAATGATTTCTATAAATATGTATATATATATATATACATATGCGTGTGTGTGTTTATAAATGTATTCTGCATTTATTGGTTATACCTGGTAGCCAGGCCACAAGCCAGCTGGTGTATTTTGGGATTTGCAGGGTCCCAGGACTGGCCGCCCTTGCGCTTCAACAGCACCATGTCTGCCTTGCTTCGGCAGCGGCTGAAGAAGTGGCAGAGCTGGGCACTGGAAGGCCGCGGAAAGGGACATGAAGGGATTCACTGGTATTCACAGTATAGCCCTTAACAGTTGGCTTATGGCCTCATTTAAGTGATATATAACTTCGGTTGCGGGAGTTATATATCATCTCATTTATAACTTTATAACTGTTAAGGGCCGTAAACTGCAGGGACTGAATTTTCTGGTGATGGAAACGTGGTTTATCATTGCTTTCTTGATTTACCCTTCGGTAATCAAACGCTGCAACGGAAATCACCACGAAATGAATGGAGCTTTGGATTTTTTTTAAATAAATGGGGATTTTGATTCCCGGAGGGTACTATATGTTCAGGCAAGTGTGAGAGATCATGGTATTTTCAATATTTTTACCCTTCCAATCTTTCAAAATCCTTCAGATGGCAGTTGTGCAATTTTACATACCCTCTGGTAATTTAACATAGCTATTGAAAATGACCATATATAGTGGATTTTCCCATTAAAAATGGTGATTTTCCATAGCTATGTTAAATTACCAGAGGGTATATAATAGGATGATGATCAGCCAAAGTGAGCAAACTAGCAGGACCTCACCACGACTTCACCCTTTATGAATGGCAAGGCGAATCACCGCACCAGCAGGCGTTTCATTTTTAGCAATTGCCGTTCATTTGCCCAGATACTTGGGAAATGCCATGATGGCCTCCATACCACTTAGACCAGTTTATAATATCAATTATTATCATACAATTTGGGCTGCAACTATGGGTTAATTAGGGTGTGCACCCAGTTGTAGATCTCAGGGTGTCCGTTGTTGCCCATGGGAATATGACCCCAAAATTATGGTTGATTGATGGTGAAAAGTAGGTCACATACTCACAGCTTAACGGGGATCATTGGATCATTGACACAATACAGTAGATGGGAGGGAGAACTCTATCACACCGACTAATCATCATCGCCACCTTGCTGGGTCAAGGTTCATAATTTTGGAACTCCTACATTGTCAATCTGGTTAGGAAATTTGCTTTTGCTTTCGATCCACGTTTGCTTTTTTGTAAAGTCAATGCCATTTGTTAATCGAAGCTGGCAATGTAAATTCCCCTATTGGTAGATGAAGTACACCTATTGAAGTGTGGTGAAGTGTGGAGTTTGTTGCCAGGTTCATGAAAGTGTGAGGCTTCTGGTCAATAACTTCAAATGCTTTTTTTTTGCTGGGATGAACATCTGTGATTGTCAACTATGTGGTTTTGTTCACGAGGGGATGCCATATGTTTTGACTCATCCCTACATAGATATTAGAGGTATGATACAGTGGATGGTTGTGAAATCCCGCACCAGTTGATTGATACGTTGCAAACATCCCATGACGTATAGAGTATAGGGTTTCAACCATCCTTTTTGGTGGTGTATCATGTCTTCCAGGCTTGGTAACTTCTGGGTTGGCTGAATGGTTAGCCGCGCGGCCAGTTGCGGCAGTGCTTGCAGGCGATGGGAACATGTCTAGAAGCTGAAAAACCCAAGTGGCTTGCAACACACTTAAATATGATTGCAGATGTATGCATATGCACAAATAGAGCTTTTAAAAGTGCATATATGCATATATATATATATGTGGTTTAATCCTCAAATACCATAATTTAATGCGATACAGTACAATGTGGGAAACCCAATAATACATCTACCAGTGAGAAATGGCTTATACCACTCATTCATGATGATTTCGGGGATGGTGTTTGGTGTCTTATTCGTTTACCACATTATGCACACATATTCTTTATACAAGGTATTGTATATACGTATATATATGTATGTAGTAGATAGAGAGATAGGCAGATAGGAATAGATAGGAATAGATAGATAAGATAAGACTAGATTAGATTAGACTAGATTAGATTACTGTAGATTAGATTGGCCAGATAGATATATAGATAGATAGATAGATAGATAGGTAGATAGATAGATCGATAGATAGATCAGATTAGATAAGATTAGATAGACCGATAAAGAGATAGGTAGTAACGTAGACAACTTCTATCTTAGAAGCTAATATCATCTAATATCAATTATATACTATAATTATGGTTGTCTATGTTTGTAGTTACTGCTATTACTTTAAACTCAGGCACTTTACACTAATTACTGTACAAATACAGACTGTAACTATGCTAATATTGTTACCGTACAATTACTGTTGTAATTTATGGTTGTCTATTAGTTACTGTTGTTACTTTAAATTTACAGTATATAAACTTATCTCAGATAGACTTCCAGCACAGTTCTCAGGCGTTCTCTTCGTGCACGGCGGGCTGCCATCGGCGCTGACCCTGCGGCAGATCCAACAGCTGGGTCCAGGCAGCGATGGGGGGCGAAGATCCATAACCAATGACCATGGGGCATTAAAAGTATCTAAAACTGGGGAATATGAGGATAAAATGCTCTCTTTGAGAGGTATATTATAACTGCTCTGATGTTTGTTTTTGTTCGGATCGTGTTCTGGCAAGTCAGCAAAATTCTTTGGAACATCATAGTTATATACTCATAGTTTTTGTTCAAGTAATCATACATCGACCTGAATGGGCCATCGGTACCAGAGAACCCAGCTGATTCCGAATCCGTGAAGGTGCCGTCGTGAATGTTGATGAATTCTTCTCTTCAGGAGCTGGAAAAGGGAGGGACTGTAGATATGCTGGCAACATGGTTGACTAGCTGCTGGTTGCCATCATATGGTATGTCATGTATGCGTCTATGTACATATATATATACATATATATATATATATGATCACATATGTATATATATATATAGAAGTGTGCATATGTAGCAACAAACAAAAAATCAAGGTAATATGCTATATAGTGGAATATTGGTTTTCATTTTTTTTGGGATTAGTCTATATGTTATGTACATAATATGGATGTACATATATTGCACACACATACATATTTCTATTCATTTATATTTATAATGTATATATGCACCAGGCCCTGCCACCCCCCCCCTCCCCTCCCCCCCCATGGGATGGGTCCCACATACTGGCCCCATATGAGATCTTCCCCCTCCCCCCCTGTGG
>Ga0126342_10019394_pt1 | contig 11558 bp, 9 predicted proteins | sample Cyp1metagenome_FD_92528 | JGI IMG/M metagenome (GOLD analysis project Ga0126342, IMG submission 92528) | Coral microbial communities from Lord Howe Island, Old Settlement Bay, Australia - Cyphastrea 1 metagenome | ecosystem: Host-associated > Invertebrates > Cnidaria > Coral ... | reverse complement strand
TTTATGCCACTATTGACTTGGGATGGCCGTTACACTTGGGATGGCCGTTACCTACTTTTGAGGTGCTTAGGCAAAGCACCCGCCTAGCACGGCCTTTGAAGCACCAGGTATATATATATATATTCCATATATATTTATATATTCCATATATATATATATATATTCCATATATATATATATAATATATATATTCCATATATATATATATATATTCCATATAATTAATTTACAGCAATATCCCCATGACTATCGATCGAATCCCCATATCACTCGCAAGTTCTCTCAGCCTCAGCCGTCCTCATCACAGGTCAGCTTCAACTCCTCCGTGGCAACGTTCAGAAAAACCAGGGCGAAGGCACCTTGACCCAGTGGTGAACCATCCGTCAAATCCGCCATTCAATGGATTGGTCTAAGGGAAAATCTACAGGAAACCATGGTTTTTACCATCAAATATAGTGGTGAACCATCCTCTGATATAGAAAATAAATGGCAAGAAGTATTTTATATGAATCCTTATGAATCCTTATCCTATTGAAGATGAAAGGGATATTGCAATCCGCCATCCTGTTCCAATAAAAAAAAAAGGATCAACTTTGGTACCTCAGGATCAACTTTGGGGGTACCTCATTTCCAGACAAAGCCGGATCATACCCATAGGATCCATAGTGCTGCTATATATTGTAACATGGATCCCATCAATATACCCAGTTTATGTTAGCATATATACCAGCACCATGGATCCTATGGGATATAGACTCCAGCTGAGAATGGGGAAAAAAAAATCGCCCATTTCAAATTTCTTCTGGAAAATCCAGAGCCGTTCGCTTCCATCTCTTCCATCCCAAGGAATATCCTGAGCTTCGAACCATCCGAGAGAGGCTTGGCCCAAATGTTTCCAACACTCGACCTCGGACGAGGCGGTGGAGCTCCGAAAAAACCCAGCGATGGAGGAAAACCGAACATGTTGTTTTACAACCAAAGGAGCTGCGGAGGCTCCACAAAAGAAATCCACCCATCATGTCTGATTTGCTTCGGAACTGGTATCACTTGGTACTAGTAGCAGTTCTTAAAAATGCAGGGCTTCGAGAAAAACTAGGAGCAGGCTGTAATCTAAGTAGATTCCACTTCCAACCGCATGATCATTCAATGGCCATTCCAGGAACCGATTTATTGGAGGTACCTACCATATATAAGGCCAAAATTTTTCAGGCCTAATTTTCAGGGAATCTTCCCCCCAAACTATGGCCTTATCTATCTGGTACAGTTCAGTACCTCCATTAATTCGGATCCTGGAGATCTCCCATTGAATCATCCAAATCTCCCACTCCCACAAAGTATATCCTACCATCCCCCCCAATTGACAGTTTGACTGAAGGTAGATATCAACGAACACCCCACTCATGGCAGGGCCGACTGAAAAAAGTGGGGATGGTGAAAAGATGATACTGTCCCTATCATTTCCAAGTGTCCAAGGTATTTTCTTCATCTTTTTGGGGGGTTACCATAAATATGAATAATCTATAATAATCTGGGTGCTGGTTGACCAACCCCTCTGTCAGTTGGGAGTATGAAATTCCCAACTGAATGGAAAAATAAAATTCATGTTCCAAACCACCAACCAGTGATCTATCATGTGGTTGGGAAACTCTGTAGCTTCAACTGGCTCACCCATAGTGACTCATAGAAAATATGGAATGATATGGATACAACATGATGCAGCCATAGCTCAGCGAGCCACTCCACCATGGGAGAGTCATGATTCAATCAGAACCCAGAACGCATTCACAAAAACGTCCCCAAGTATATAGTGGATGTTGCCCCCAAACAAATGTGGGTGTGTGTGTCAAAATTGGGTCCCAAAAATTGGATGGTTCATACTAAAACTAGACTAAACCATCTGTGGTCCCCTAGGTCTTCACTTTTGACCTTTTTTCCAATATGGTGTACCTCTAAAAATCGAACATCATCATTCATAGTCCCCAGAAAATGTGGAAAAATTATCCAAAAACCATAAACATCCAAAAAAATATCCAAAAACATGTCCAAAAAAATTACAGTATCCAAAAAATATCCAAAAACCATAAACCCAACCATGTTCTAACCCCCAAACATTGGGAAAATGCCTCCTATCATCGGCCCAGCGACCCATCTGCCAGTGCCCTGCCCTGGATCCTCCAGCCCTGGTGGCCGGCCACATCCTAGGCGAAATAACGGGGCCAACAGAAAGCATAGGGAACTTGGGGTAGAACTAGTAAAACATCCCATGACGGATCCATGGTGCTGGTATATATGCTAACATAAAGGGGATATATTGATGGTAAATGTCACCATATATAGCATTCCGTTGGGATTTTCCAAATTCGTGGGAAGGATTACCCTCTGGTAAACATACAAAAAGCTATTGAAAATGGCAATTTATAGTGAGTTTTCCCATTAAAAATGGTGATTTTCCGTAGTTATGTTAGTTTACCAGAGAGTAAAACATCCCATAGGATCCATGGTGCTGGTATATATGCTAACATAAAGGGGATATATTGATGGTAAATGTCACCATATATAGCAGCACCATGGATCCTATGGGAGATATTGGGCATATTTTATATCTAATATTAGTGATGTAAACATAGTAATACCTAGTGATGCTCATCAATATACCTAGTACATCAATATCTGGTTGGTGGTATACCTAGCCCTCTGAAAAATATGAAAGTCAATTGGGATGATGACATTCCCAACTGAATGGAAAAATGAAATTCATGTTCCAAACCACCAATCAGAATTACAATTATAGGCGAACTTAAACGTCTATAGGTGTTGATGTTTTTTGAATGCTTCTCATGGATATATCTAGACTTGGATGGCTTTACAAACCAACTGATATTACGTTTGGCCCTTCCAGTACAAACAATGCGATTGGATATGTACAGAACCATAAACGGGATATGCATGACACTGGATTTCATGCCATGCAATTTTTGGAAACATTGACTCTATGATTTCATGTGTTGTGACTCTATGATTGCGGAAAAATAAGAAATATATGGATATTCACCAGATTCCCGTGTGTCCAAAAATGGGGAGAACCCACTTTTTCCAGTATTTCTGCTCCGCAAAAAAAAAAAAAACACGCTGGGGGGATTCCATTTGCTGATCCCTAAGAAGCTGTGTAGCCTCTGGTAATTTAACATAGCTATTGAAAAATGACCCTAGAAATAGTCGATTTACCCATTAAACATTGTGATTTTCCATAGTTATGTAAACGTTTACCAGAGGGTAGGTTGAAAACATGTCAAACCAGCTGGCTCTTCTTGAAAAGAACCACTAGCCTCACCAGGTCGGGGCCCCAGTTTGCGACATCGCGAAGTTGGTGTTTTCATCGGTTAACAGTTGGGTTTATACGAGATATCTGCTACAACTATAGTTGACATGGCTTATAAACCAATATCACTCCTCACAGTAATTAGGGGGCCACCTTGTATGTGAGAAATCTAGCCTCAAGCCGTGCCGAAAAAAACGAAACGCGCCTGGTTCACAGCAATAACTTCCTTGTTGCTGTATGTCGCCAAGGTCTCTGATGTCATGTTCAACACCTCAACGGATTTCCATGGTTTTCCACTCCCGTTTACGATGCGCGAAGTTGGTGAAGAGAACTGCCTAGGTGTATGAACTATGGTTTATTGTAGATATATTTGTGGATCATAATGGAGATATCTATGGTTTATGGTAGATTTTTAGTGATTAACCCATTAACTATAGGATGTTTGTGATAGGTGTATCTATAGTTGATGGGAGTTGTATACCAACAAACATCACTGCAGGGGGCAGCACCTTTCAACGGTGTTAGATCCTCTGAAAATCCGGTCATTCTTTGGTATCAAACTGCATGGGAGACGTCTGGTGGTATGATACCCTTAAAATCAAGTGTTTTATCAAGTGATTTCACACTAAGAAATTGAGATTCGTTAAGATTCCTATCACTTGGAGGGACCATAAACCATTTTCAGCCACCACATATCATATCCAGTTGGTTATATAAGATACATGCCATCAAATATGTCGATTGTATACCCATCATCTTCCCATTAAAGACCCATTATCCGCTCAACATCTAATCTCTCTTGTATCCAATCTACAGAAATATGTGGATTCCTTGATCATGGTATTGTAAGGTCTGCTCATATAGAAGATGTTGATCCTTGATCTTATGTGGTTAAAAATAGTTTAAACCCAACCACATGGTTACCCAAAAGGTACCTTCAATTAGCTGGGTGGATTCAGCTGGCTCATGGAAGTTTATTCCCCCATATGGTAATTTCATAACTTGACCCATTCCCATATAGTTGCAAAACCTACTCAGGCTGGAAGAAAGCCTGCACCAGTAAGTAGATGATTTTATCCCATTACACTCTCATTATAATCCCATTACAGTCCCAGTATAATCCCATAAAAACATATTATAACCCCATAATTGTCCAATGGGAGACCCATAACAAAACCTCTTGTAATCCCATATTTTTGTACCGTTATTAAGTTACCATAGCTGGCTATGAAATTATTTATGGGCTAATTTATAGGTAACTTGACCCATCCCCACAGAACAAAAAAAACTGAAATCCTCCTCGGCAGTCCAAGAAGCGCTGCCACTGATCAGCAAGGGAGCTGCAAGCACAGCCCAAATGGAGAATCTCAGCCACAGAATCAACAGAAAAAATGGCGAGTTTGGCAGATTTTTGTTCGTGAATGTTGAGTTGATGTGTCTGAACACGGGGAATTTGCGCCAGTCATTGCAATTCTGATAGGGAAAATGAGGCGGTTAAGCACTGGAATGGGGTGCCCTGGGATCATGGTTGTTTTGGCGTGTACCAGATTGTACCGGGCGACTTGAGAATGGGGTAGCCCATTCTCAATTGGGGATATCAAAACCGTGTGAACCCAACCAAAAAGAGGTTCCGGAACATTCTTTTAGAATACATTACATTTCAATCATTAAAATTCCCTTGTCAAATATATGGTTAAATCTATGATTCCTGTGTAAAAAAAACGCTCAAAATCTTATTGTCTTTCAAACAATTCGAATTGAAGAAGGCGAAGCATCCTCCTGAGATTTGTTCGAAGCGGGAGAAAATCCCAGTTTCCACCCTATTTCCCCTTGGCGCAAAAGCCTTTCTTAACGTGCACTCAAGGGGAAAAAAGGTGGAAACCAGGGAAAACAATTTGCATTTATGTTGTATGATTTCCTTGCATTTATCACTTGGCATTCATATTGTTTCAGCCGCAGGAATCCGCGGAACCGGGCAACCGGATCAGATGATATTTATGAAAACAGAACCGGACTGGCTCCAATTACCAAACTTGAAACCGGATTGAACAGAATCGAACAGTGGCCTTCCTGATATATATATATATACACACAATATATATATACACAATATATATATACATAATATATGTATGTATATATACATATACATTATATATATATAATGTATATATATATACAGAGAGAGAGAGACACCATGAAATGGAGATTGGATGAGGATAGAAGCAAGAATTTAAATCAACTTCATGATACTCAAGATTACTCAATATCACAAGAATAATATGGTTGCTTCCTCGACATCACGAGCTCTTGGCTTAAGGACTTCAAGCTATGAAGCACCACATGAGGTGGTGCAGCGAGAAACAATCCTTGTCTTAGGCCCTACATCCCTATGGCTTCATTTTCTGAAGGATTCATTCATGTTTTGAATGGAGTAATTGCCTCAAATTTACAAGTTTGATCGGGATGCTCATCCTTGAGATGTTTGGGCTTTCCATTCCAATCATGAGGCTGGCAAACTCTTCGTTCGCTCCTTGGCTCCCTGTAGGGAATAGGGATGCAACCATGGCTCTGAATCACCCCCTCCTAACCACTGGATAGCTTAATTCTTTAACAAACCTAATTACATGATCCTACATGAGAAATCGTGTTCTTCCTTAACAAGCCCACTTATACCCCAAAAAGCCAGATAGGTTAATATGACACTATTTAGCTAATGGCTCGTGTATTTGATGGTTCATCTATGAAATTCCCATTCAATCCATTCAGTTCCCATGAAAAAAATAAAACATAATTATAAATATATATATATAAATCCACTCTTGCTGCATCAATCCTGTTGAATAGCTACTCATTGAAATCCCCAATTACTTCCCAATTAAATCCTTTCCAACCCCATTGAATTCTCATTGAACTCCATAAAAAAAATCCAGAAAGTTCCATTGAATTCTCATGAAATCACAGTTGAATCTCATGAAATCCCATCAAATCGCCATGAAATCACCATGAAATCCGCCACATGTCGTCAAACTCGACCAAGGCACTGCGCGCGTGTTTGCAGCTCCGTCATGCGTTGCTGACCCGACCATTTGCGACTCAAGAGGAGGCACGGGTCGTTCCAGCCGCCAGGGCCTCCCAGATTTCGTGGGACAATGGATCTGGGTAACTTATACCCTCCAGTAAATGATCATAGACCCTGGTAGATAGGGGTTGGAAGATTAGTTTCCTCTAAAAATTGGTGATTTTCAGGGTCTATGTTAATTTACCAAAGGGTAATATTTCACCAACCTGAATAGTTCGGCCATATTGGGATGATTTCCCGAATCCTAACCATCATTGATGGCTTTTTTCTAGGATTTCCCAGCGGCATTTCATGCGGATATGGGGATGCTCCTGGGGGGTGATCTGGAATCACGTGAAATCCATGGCGGCGAGCCACGGATCGAGGAGAAGTAGCTTAGTTCACCCGGAGAAGTGGATCAACCCTATCCCACTGAAAATAAAACCAGGAATACCACTGGACATCCTCAGGATGCGTGGGAGCCACCAAGTAAGCCATGAATTGTAGTTTTTTTGTGTGAAAATCACAATGAAAGTGTTTTTTATGGTTTCTCACTTGGGAATTCTTTGCAAGTAAGTGTTGATTTAAAGCCATTTCAAAGGGCACTTCATGGTCTGTTGATGTTTGTTACGTGCTACCCTGCCTCAAAACAACAGAATTATTCCACCAAGGCCATATGTTATGGGCTGTCCATGGCCACCAGGTCGCCCTGTAGCTCCCTCCGTTACTGGAGAGTCACTAACAATCACTGCCTTCCGCAAGGCATTCATCATTCACCATTCAAAAAACCTCGTTGTCGTCTCCATTCACCATTCGCAGTTGCTAGCAGCATCACCATTCAAAGTGAATTCAACCGTTTTACCCTCTGGTAAACATACAACAAAACTACGGAAAATCACCATTTTTAATGGGAAAACTCACTATAAATTGCCATTTTCAATAGCTTTTTGTATGTTTACCAGGCAGGGTAAATCAATCTGCCAGTGCCTGCATACTTCTGCAAGCCATTCATGATGTCAATGTTCCTGAGCACCCCATCCCAGTTGTTGTCGTCGGGCCCAATGCGCCAACTGTTGCCCAGCAAGGCGCCCACCGGTGCATACCAACCTCGAGTCCGCCCCGTGTGTCTGATCACCATCATCTCACCTTACAAATCATCTATACATTGAATACATGGATTCGGATTAACAGCATTAACATATCTCAAAAGTTGAGGATTCAAAAATTGATCTTTCACCCATTAAAACCCGTGCCAGGGCTGCCAGAATAGATTCTCCAAGGTTTTGAGATGGTGGAAAGCCACATGGAAAGCCACGCCGCAGTTTCTCCCGATCGCTCCAAGTGGCTGCTCCAACCGCACAGGCTGAAGAGCACCTTGCGCCCCGTGCTGTTCAGTGCATCGCCTTGGCACACGCCGACTGGTGCGTAACTCATGGGGTTTTGGGGAATGGGATGATTGTGAAACTAATAATGGATTGGATCATTCCCCCCATTCCCGAATAAAAGCACCAATGAGAATAAGAAACTTATAACTTATAGGCTTATAAATAATAAAGCTTGACTTCTTAGTTGTGGGAGTCATAGATATCGGCAAACGAATGGTCAACTGGTCATGCCCAACTTTGCCTTCCAAAGCCCCCTTAAAGGATACGCTATCCTTGTAGGGACTAAGATGGGCATACCTCAATTCAAAATGGTCATTTCTGCGATCTGCCAGACTGGCCATAAATTCAAAAGTGGGGAAGTTGAAGCCCCCATTACCCTCTGGTAAACATACAACAAAACTACGGAAAATCACCATTTTTCATGGGTAAATCCACTATTTCTATGGCCATTTTCAATAGCTTTTTGTATGTTTACCAGAGGGTCGTTTTTCCAGAACTGGGCGAGGTTCCCCACCGAAGTGAAACACCACCAGATCTAGCGCTAGCGCCCGGTGACGCATCTTGCCGTACTCTGCAAAGGCAGTTTGGTGGTCTCCACTGGCGTTGCAACTGTCCTGCAGGAACAGCAGATGCCGCCTTGATGAGGTCATAATCATAAAGATTTAATCATCATTTGTTCTATGTACATTATATATATATCATATACATATATATAATTATATATATATATTAATATTCAAAACAGAATTTATCATCACAATAAGAATGACACTTATAAAATGTCCATATTACTCATAAGAACTAACATCTATATGTATATATGATATGATCGAAAAACCCTGACAAGGCCAGCACCAGCGCCATGAAACAGCCTCCCCGCCAATGAACGAAGCGCGCTGGGCGCGCTTCTGTGTGCCTCCTTGAGGTAGTCCACGCCCCACAGGGCATAGGTCTTGGCATCAATCTCCTCGTGCCTGGTGCCCGAAAAAACGAAATCGGACAAAGTTGCGCATGAAAAAGCTGCGGTTTGACTAGTTGCTTCATGGCAGATAGATCAAACTACGGTGGATGGAAGAAATCCTGCACCAGTTGATAGATGGTTTATCCCCTTATTTATAGGGTTTCAACCATCCAAGGTGGTGCAGGATTTCGCAACCATCCACTGTAGTTACCTGGTTTTTGTTTTTGAACCCAACTTCGACAACGATTTTTTTGGGCAGCAGGATGCGGTGGAGCTGGTGGAGCACCTGCCCAACATGGCCAGCTCTGGAATGCCCACAAAACGAGGCTCTGGAGTGCTTACGGAGCAATGTCAATCTATACAATTATATATATATATAATTGTATATATATATTATATAATTATATATATAATTATATATATATCAATACTAAGATCATGAATGGATCATGATGGGAGATACAACTGGCTTCTTATCTTCTTCCTACTGAATAAGCGGTGGTTTTTGTGCTTGGCCGGCTTGAAGCTCTCAAGTCGTCTTGATCATCCTCTGGAAAAGTATCCGGAATAAAAAAATCTAGAGTAAAGATTAAATATGTTACAAGGAAGTTGGTTCACTTTTTTGGTGTGAAACTATATAATATACTATATAATCATATAGTATATATATATATTATAACTGCATTAAAAGAAGCCTGAACATCTGCCCGTCCTGGCAGCTCCGGGTCGACCAGCACAGGTTAGGTCCCCACGATCCGTGTAGGTGCCAAAGAGCAGACCCTGCCGGACATCGGAGCCAGCCCTGTCTGAACCGGAAGGTGATGGAAGATATTATATATATACACAGTGTATATATATATAAAGTATGTGTATATATAGTCTAGAACTATAGAAGCTATAATCTATATATATATATATAATATATAGTATATATATATAGTGATATGAATTTTAATATAGAACCTTTTTTCATGTAGTACAGAGATGTATTCCCTTGTCTGAAATGTATCATGATTGGAAGATGGATCTTACTGAAACATGGCCAAACTGCAGGGAGAAATTGGTAGCCATAGCCATGGTTAAAAAGAAAAACATCAAAGTAACATGGCTAAGCTTGGCATACCCAGCATGTTTTTGAGCTAATATGTGTATATTAATTATGTATCATATATGATTACATATGTATAGTAAAAAAACTGACGTACGCATCAGGTTATGAAATGTGTTTGATGGTTCATTGATGTGCACGTTGCATTTCAGTATCTTTAGAATTGCAATTCCTTCTTGCATTTCGGAATCTTGAAACAATTCCACACTCGTTGCAGATACTCAGGGCGTTCTGCCAGCCAGAAAATTAATCTATCATTATGAAGGTTGACCTTTGACAAATTTCTTGTGAGTCACATGTTCTTCACATGTTCTTCACATATTCAGAAGGAAATGCCAATGAATAGATACAGAAAAAAGCGCGTTTTAAGCGGCGATTCTATGGGTTTTTTTTTGGTGTCCAAACAAACTCTTCTTATGGTCTGGGTTCCCGGTGTACCATCGGTGTAACCAAGGTTTACCTGTTTTCAAAAAAATCAACCAATACCATCTGGTTATGACTAACATAGCCATGGTATAGATGGCCCATAGAAATAGATGGTTTACCTGGGTTTACCTATTAAAAATGGTGATTTTCCATGGCTATGTTAGTCATCACCAGAGGGTAGATGGTTTGGGTGGGGTTTTGGGGCATTCTTGAAACAGAACGTCCCCATGTTTCATGGCTTTCATGGCTTCAATCGAGACCAGTCTCCGCCGCGCCTTGCTGTGAACATAGTCCGCAAACGGCTTCAGCGTTCCATCAGGAAACTTTGCCTCGCCGACAGACGGCCCGACGGTGACCAGAATCAGCACTCGATTCACCAGGGAAATCTGGGAGTACAGGATGGGGCCCCCCAGTTATGTGAATGTTGGTTTATAAACCAATATAACCTCCATGAACTAGTTCGTTATATCTACCATAAACCATAGCATTCAGCCACTTTTTTGAGGCAAGTGAGCTATCTTTTTTGGGCCCCGTCCTGTAGGGTCCATCCACTCCACTAGGCTGGCCGAGAAAAAACCTGGGTTGACCTGGATCGATGACCATTTGGGCACTGGATTGATGACCCATTTTTTGGGGGGAAAAAAACGAATGCCAAAATGGTGAATGGGACTGGAACACCAGCTTTCCCAGAACTCAACCGACTCAACCCATTCCAAACATGTGAAGGTCCTTGAAAACATCATCGCATGATATCGCATGTCTATGGCCGAAACTAGAAGCGACTCTTAGAACCCCAACCACTTCTGTGGGTTGTCCCGGAATTTCTCCATTCAATGGTGGCAAAAAACACACCCACCTCCCATTTTCGCAGATCACCCCCAAAAGTTTGGACCCCAAAAAAATATGGTACCTCAATTATGATCATCAGCTACCATTATTAAAGATCCCAAATTCCGAATTTCTGGCTTCACCACCGCGCCTGATCGGCTACCAAAGTTCCATCGTCCTTGCGACTCTTGGCCCAACAGTCATCCAGATTTAAATACCTCAGGCGCCGTGTTTCGGTATCCAGGTTTCTGAGGTGTTGGAATGGCTTATTATGGCTTTTGATGGCCATATTATGGCTTTTGATGGCCATATTATGGCTTTTGATGGCCATATTATGGTTTTTGATTGCCATATTATGGCTTTTGATGGCCATATTATGGCTTTTGATGGCCATATTATGGCTTTTGATGGCCATATTATGGCTTTTGATGGCCATATTATGGCTTTTGATGGCCATATTATGGCTTTTG
>Ga0126342_10019393_pt1 | contig 11558 bp, 18 predicted proteins | sample Cyp1metagenome_FD_92528 | JGI IMG/M metagenome (GOLD analysis project Ga0126342, IMG submission 92528) | Coral microbial communities from Lord Howe Island, Old Settlement Bay, Australia - Cyphastrea 1 metagenome | ecosystem: Host-associated > Invertebrates > Cnidaria > Coral ... | reverse complement strand
GAATTCCACCGCTGGCCAGTCTCCACATCTAGCTCCATCCGGGCAGGCCGGTACTCCAAGTCCTTTGGTTCAAACTCAAGTGCCCGAAGCTTGGCGCTTCCTTTCTGCCGCATAGCAAACCTAGCAGCAAGACATTGAAGTCCACTGTCTTCAAGTCGGTGGAGTTCAATCCAGCAGTCCCGCAGGCTGTCAGCTCGTCCATCCCATATGGGGATATAGTCCTCCTCAGCCATTGCGCCAGCAACCAGCGGCCTACCTCCAAGTAGTCCACGTTGTAGTCCCCATTAAGTTCTTGTCCTGGTATTCAGGTGCTAGAGCTCCTCGCTGAAGCCGAAGCCTCAAAAGCATGAAGACCAGGCAGCAAGTTTTCGGCCGTGCACGTTGAGGTAGTACAGGATGTAGTCCAGATCACATCCATTAGTCCAAGATCTCGCCCAACCAGCCGCAAGCGAAGGAGTCAAGGTATAGAACGGCAAAGCGAAGCTGCTGCTGCTGCTGGTTATGTGGAGAAGAAGAATGAATTGGCTGACCTGGAACAACAGGTAGAGGACGCATTCGAAGCCTTGGTGACACTGCGTGAGGCAAGAGCACAGATTGGAGCTTTGAGAAAGGACAGTCCTTCCAAAGGTCAACCTTCAGGACAAGGACCTGATTCTGGACAAGTCTCCAACGTTTCCCAAGCCCATGAAGAAGGTCATCTCTGCAAAGGCTCCAGCTACCGCTCTTCAGAGAGCAATGTGGCGGAAGCCAACATTGTGGACTTGATGCCTGCGGAAGTGGCCTTCACAAAGGCTGCATTCAATGTGCAGCTCAAATGAAGAGCCCGCCATGCATGAGATCAACGTGGTGACATGATCTGTGATTGCAATGGCAGCTGCGCCCGTGGAACTTGGATTCAACAGGTGTTGAAGTCTTTCAAGTCGGCACCTGAATGGATTCAGGGTCTGGATGTCAAAACCAAGACGGATTATGTTCATTTTGGAGATGGAGGTGTGCGGCAAAGAAGACGGAGGGTCCGACTACCTTGCCTCTTTTGGATCGCCTGGTTGATTTGGATCTGCGAAATTTCGGTGAGTCTTTAGGATGTCTTTTGGGCAACGATTTCCTTATCACAGTGGGAGCCGCTGTGGAATTCGTTGGAAACAGACTGCAGCTGAAGTACTTGTACAGTCGTTGGATTCCCCTCTGAAAGTGGCCAGGCAATGTTCAGGCAGAATGCTATGGATTGTTCAGGCCGGGCAGCAGGTCGCCAGTGGAGAGCTGAACGTGGTGGAGGTTGGCCCCCGCTCAAGCTCTGCGACAAGTTCTGGTGGGATGGAGTCGCCTGGTGTTGCGGTTGGTGGCGCGGAAACGGTGGCACTGCGACGAGGCCCTGTTGCTATGGCTGATGCAGAGCCCTCATCTCCGCCGGTTCCCATGGTGGTGGGATCATCAGCGGAGTGGAAGAATCAGGCAAGCGAGGGGCACGTGGCCGAAGCGTTGGTTGCGACTGACACAGAACCGCTTTACGGCAATTCATCTCACTCTGGACGGGAACCAGGAGCAAGATTGGGACAGCCCAAGAGGTACAGCTTGGCACAGGACGATCAGTAGAGTCGGAAGAGGTGCGCAAGTCAATTGTGGCACCCTGACAATTAAGTCGGGTTTCACGAATTTGAAACGTGGCATTCGAGAAGCTTTGGGGGGCTGCGGTCTCAAAGGCCAAGCGCTCGGAAAGACTATGTGTTGGAGGTGATGGAGACTCACTACGCCAAGCATCTGGAGAAGATTGCAGCTGGAACACATCGTGAAGGTTATTGAAGGTTTCAGCGCTGAGCGCATCATGCCCGCACTGCCCAAGCTGAATATCTATGAGACTGTGGTGCTGTCGGTGGTTCGCATGGGAGAAAGCGGAAGAGGGCGACCCAGAGGAAGATGCTGGAAGATCAATGTGGCGGTTTGGACAGTTCAAAGGATGGATGTGTTGGGATCACCCTCCGAGGAAGTCATTCTTTGCCCCTTGGAATGGCGCGATGGCTCCATGGTGATGCCTTCACTGGACGCCGGAGAACAGTGGTTCTCGATGTGAGGTGGTGGATGACAACTTGAAGAAGGAGGACAACAAGGCATATCCTACCGAGTGGGTTGGTAAGACGTGGCTGGCCTGTTTTTGGTTTTCCACCGCCGGAGGGCGCTGTGGAACACATGCACTCTGGAGGAGAATGGCGATGATGTCTTCATTGCCCGAGGGACTTTGAGATGCTTGGGAGCCCCTGCCAAAGGAAGAGAAAGTTCCGGTGATGATTTTTGTCAAGTTCAAAGCATGCCCATGACAGACATTGGAGAAGCGGGTGCTCTACCGAGATAGACCGCATCATCGACTACATGATCTGATACTAGCTTCTACGGCGCTCATTCTCGCGCAAATCCATCACAACATTGCGGTGGATCGCCCTGGAGAACCACCACGAAAAGCTTTTGTGGGGAAGCTCCACACTGTTTGGTGATTGCGTTTTGCTTTGGAGTGTGGTCGTCACTGCAGAATAATTTTATGATTGGAGCAACGACGAGCACTGGAGAAGATCTTGGTGGAGTATGCCGCCAAGAGGGCCAGTGACCGGCTTCTGAATGGCTGTCACGAACGGAGATCGGCCCCTACTGCGTCAGGATTGATCCGTGCTACTTTGGTCTCAAAGGAGCTTTAAAAAGATTGTACTACAAATCCACCAACATCCTCACTTCAAGCTTTGATGTGGCAGATGCTCTCAAAGCTTTAAAACACAGTAATACAGTAACATGAACCGGTGATTGGAGGACATCGTTATCCTCCGGCTATGGTGAGCTGATCGTGGATGGATTCGAGGCGGAGTTCGGGAGGCTGCTCCACGAGGTGAACATGGTGTCGCCGGGAGATCCTTCCGATGAGAGGGAAGGCGACAAAAGTGACTTTGAGGAGGATGAGGATGATGCTGGAGATGAGGACCAGCCTGGTGAAGTTTCTGGAGAAGTGGATGCTTTGGAAGAAGGCTTCGATCATGCTGATCCGGAAGGTCGTGAACGCGGCCGAGAATCCGAGAAGCAGGAGAGGAGATCAGTGAGGAAGAAGCTGGTGGAGAAACAGCCGGAAGACCAACAGCTGCCGAGAGGAAGCGGGCAGCACATCTACCTGAAGTTACAGGTCCCCGACCTGTTGGACGTTTGGCAAGAGCCCTGACTGTGAAAGGGGTTTCATCTGGGCAGGGCAGTGAAAGAACATCGTTGTGGTGCGTCGAGTAGTTCAGTGAAGACACATCGTCCGTCCTGCTGGATTTTCACACGGGCACGCAATTTTGGAGACCGGCTCTTCTCCCAGATGCCCACCTACAGGCCTTCCGGGTGGCTCACGCCATTGATGCCAATGGTGCCACGAGGTATGCTGGACAACAAGACGGCACCGGAAGTGGTAAAGTTCTTGCAAGAGGCACGGTTTCAGCCACTGGGAACTCTGGCGGCTATGACGTTAGACATGTGCAAGGAGTTCACTGCAGAGAGCTTCACGCACAGGATGAAGTACTATACGTGGCTGTGGGCCACGTCGCCATGGAGGCACCGTGGTCGGGCCACTATCCAAGGCCATTGGAATCGAGGAGATGAGGGCAGCCAGGGCAGCTTTGACCTGATCATTGGAAGCTGTCAACAGCAAGCTCAGATGGTCTTGTTGGGCAAGAATCCCCGAGTGATTGTGGTGTTGGTGGGCCTTCAGAGCTCCGAACCAGGATGCTTCCGCAGTCATTGTGCAAGCCTCCAGGCCAAGCGGAGGGCGGCAGTGGCAAGGCCAAGACTGACAGTGGACTGGAGAGCTTGCTTCCCTGAGCAGAAGGCCGTGCCAAAGAAGATGAAGTTGATTCAACGACGTTGATGATGGCATGGGCTCGGGATATTGCTTTCGAAGGGTGGTAACGTGCCTACTGCTGGGTATGTCGCCTACGGAGGAAACATCACCAAGGTGGCATGCAATGGAACACAGTCACATGCGATCCTGAAATAAGGGTTTCTACAAGTGCTGGCGGTGCAGACCCAACCTTTTTGGATCTGAGGAGATCTTCGGCAGGAACAATTTCTGCTGCAACAGCAATGTTGGGGGCTCCATGCTCTACCTTCTCAAGGCAGGTTTCCACTACAGCGCCTGAGCCGATCGCACCTTTGGAGGAACAGAGGGTTCTGACGCCTAGATTCCTCAACAGACAAAACGTGCCCATGCGCACCTGAGTGCCAACTGGCTTTCAAAGGCCAGTTCCATCGCAGCAAGGATCGGGCGACATCTGGTCTGCTGCATATGTGCTCTGAATCCAGGGTGGTGCCTGATCAGTGCGGATGTCCGAGCTGCCTTTTTGAAGGGAGATGCTTTTGTGAGTCGGGCGTCGTACATTTTTGGCTTAGATCAGGTCCTGGGATACCAACTCCACCGAAGTGACTGGCGAAAGTGCTGAAAGGCAGTTGTGGTTTAGCAGACGCTCCCAGCACCTGGTACTTGCCACTTGCCAGGGAATTGGCTGAAGAGTCCTGTGCGAGAAACTCATGAGACCTGGCAGTCTGGATGCGCATGACTCCCAACAACCATCTCACTGGAATGATCGCAGCATATGTCGATGACTTGCTGATGTCAGGGGACGGTGGTGCTGAAGCTTCTCTTTTCCAACTTGGACAACGTTTGGGCTTTTTGGAACGACCGAACGGGATTGTTTGGTGTGGAAAACAGTTTACACGAAATGCCCGGCCTGGGGAAGTGACAATTGACATGTGTACCTACCGCAAGAACCTCAAGCAGCGGGTGATCTCCAGGGAGAGGAAGCACAATCCCTCTAGCTTGCTTGGACCACAGAAACTCCGACAACTTCGAGGGGTATACTGGGATCTCTGCACTGCTGGCACGTCAATGTCGATTCGACCTTGCATTTGATGTTTCAGCCTTGTAAGGGGAGAATCCTCCGACGGTGAGTACCTTGATCCGAACAAACAAGGTGATCAAAGAATCGCAGGCGACACAAGACTTCATGCTCCACTACTGCCACAGTCTCGAAGTCAATCGCCCAGAAGTGATGGCAGTCACCGACTCTGCACTTGGAAACGATAACAGCCAAGGGCCAACAGAGGTGGACAAGATGTTGAAGGTGCACTGCACAGCCAGAGTTGATGCTATGCAGTCATCCTGGCCGTCAGGAGATGATGGATGAACGACCTGGGATTTTCAATGTGCCTGATTTTCAAAGCCATCGTCTGCAACGGGTGTGTCGCTCATCCTTTGCGTCCGAAACACTTGCAGCAGAAGCAGGTTTGGATGCAGCCGAGCTATGTCGTGGTTGCATTGCGGAGATGCGTGGAGTTTCCATGACGGACAAGCACGCCTTCTACAACGTGTGCATCGTGCTGCTGATGGGTGTGACCGAAGCCAAATTGGTGCATACGGCCGGGTGAGCCGAGACAGCGGCTTTGAAACCCAGAAATCGTTGGCATTTATAGCTGCAGCTCTTTGGCAGCAGCTTCGCCGACCACAGACCACAGACTGGACCCAAAACATGTGGGTTGATGCCATGGAGGAGCCGAACACATGGACAAGACCAACCTGAGGAAAACACTCCAATGAGGAACTTGGTCTGTGACCTACAATCAGCAGTTCACCAAGCAGATCAGTCGGAAGAACAAGAACCCTGAGTATCGAATATTGATTACAATCTATATTCTCCCCTTTGGTTTCTATTGCCTGTTTTTCTTGAAAAATATTGATTATAAAAAAATCTATGTTTGATTTTTTGGGTTTCTATAATTGTTTTTTATATAGATTTCTACTTTGTTTTTTGGCGTGTTTCTATTGATTTGTTGTTTTTTGGTTATTTTATTGATTTTTTATTTTTTCTGATTTTTCATGATGCTTATGTTGATTTTCACATAGATTCCAATGATGGGTTTAATGTCATCCCAAGTATATTTTTTATATATGCGCAAATCTAAAACACCATTGCTATGATCCTTTGCAGCCACCTGGGTTTAATTTGAAACCTGCAATAGGGATATCATTGCCAAGGAGATCACCCGCAATCCTTTGACAAAGGGACCCTTTGGAAAAGGGACGCTTTGCCAACGGAACCTTTGTAGAAAGGAAACCTTGCAGAAGGGATGGTCAACAAGAAAGGTGGCCCTAGGCACTTTGCCAAGACTTGGGTAGAAGCAGGGATTGTTTTTGACGAGGACCTCATGAAAAACTTTAAGAATTATGAGTCAATTTCATCCTAAGGAGCACTTGGCCCAAAGGGCATATTGCATGCCTTAGGTTTCATAGATGATTTGCTGGATGAGGCACCAGCATGTGAGGTGCATGGCCAGCCACTGAGGTCTGCATTCTTAAGGATCTTGAGTGAAAAACCGCACTTAAACAACACTGCACACAGCGGCTCAGTATGGGTCCATCAGAGATCAGAAAGGGTCTCTGTCTTGCTGAGCCACTTCAGAAGACTGGCCAGGCAGGGCACAAGTAGCAAATATGCTTTCACCCTGACAGCCTTGGAGATGGCAAAGCTGAACAAAACCTTGAAAAAGGTGGAGCTGAAAGATGCTGCAGAAGAAGCTTTGCCAAAACCATTGGGAAGTGGAGATGGGAGCCCCCAGCCAAACAAGAAGAAATTGAAGAAACAGGTCCATGGATTCTAAAGGTTGCCCTCTTCTGCTGAAGACCCCTGAAGCTGTGACACCTGAGAAGGTGGACAAAGCAAAGGCAGGACCCAGCAAACTCTTGCAAAAATGTCCAGCACAGGCCAACTCATAAGAGATGTGAAGGCAAACCCAGAGCTGAGGGAAGAACTTTTTGGCGGCAAGGCCAAAAGCAAAACATTCCTTGAAGAAGCCTGCTGCAGCTATGAAGAAGCCAAGTGCGGCATTGAAAAAGGCTGCTGTGCTTAGAGGAGCAAAGGCATGGCTCAAAATCAACAAGGCAATCAAAAAAACTGAAAGAGCATACCTGCGTGGTACCAAAACAATTGGTGAGAAAAGCAGGTTGATTGTAGAAGTCAGCAGGGCCAAGAGCAGCAAGTACAATTTGACCATTGGCAAGATCAAGCAAGCCTTGGAAAAGGATCATTTGGGCAAAGAAGAGGCAAATGCCCTTATGGAGGAGCTTTGTAATAAGTACAAGTGACACCCTTGCCTTCCAGAAGGTACTGTTCAGTTTGCTGAAGCCCCCTTTGCAACAGGGTGCCACCTTTGCAAATGCCACCTTTGAAAAAGGGTGCCACCTTTGGAAAAGGGTGCACCTTTGGAAAAGGGTGTCAGCTAGGCAAAGAGCCACCTTTGGAAAAGGGTGAAAGCATGTGTGAACACATATGCACAAGCAGGCTGCCAAGGAAACCTTTGCAAAAGGGTGTTCAGTTCCACAAGCCTGCCAGGTATACCTTTGCAAAAGGGTATCCACAGTACAGTTTTTGGTTTTTCAAATGCCACACCACAGCGTGTGGCTGAACTTACGCAGAACATGGTAAAATGTAAATAGCTGCAGCTTGGGATGATGATGATGGCCAGGGAAAACCCACCAAGACAACCTAAGGGAACGTCTGGGAATTAAAACCACAAAAAAGGGTTCACTTAAGAGTAAAGGGTTAAGGTTAAAACCACAAAAGGTTACCCAGAAGGGTTTAAGGGTAAGGGGTTGGAACCACCAAAAAGGGTTACCAAAAAGGGTTCCAGAGTAAGGGAGTAAGAGTTCAATTGTGAGGGGTCTAGCCACCAAAGTTCAATTGTAAAGGAATGGGGGCCAAACACCAAAACCAACAATATGTGATGTTTCTGTCATGGTTGTTTGGAACTTGTGCGCACGCACGCCGCAGCCCCGGCCACAAGCTTTTTGAGCTGACAGCAAAGTTTTTTTCGCCCAGTGACTGCGTTTTTCAACGCGTCCCTTGGGAAAGGGACTCCCTTGAGAGAGGGGTCCTTTGCAAAAGGGACCATGGATGCACCCTTTGCACTGGCTACCAGGAAGGGATGAGGCCCACCAAAGACAGCCCATCCTGGCTCTGGAAGTCAATGAGAAAACACCTTGCAAAAGGTGATGGTGGAAACAAAGCAGGGAGGGTGTTGTGCAAAGGGACTATCAGCTTAGCAAGAAAAGAGAAGAGAAAGCACCTGCAGCCTGTCTACCAGGCAGACACTGAAAGCCCAATCGGGCCAACATATGACTGGAACCCGTGGAACTCTTGCGAAAGAGAATGTGTTGGGTGGGAAGATTCCCAGTGGGCTGATGGCACCTGGAGCCAGCCCAGGAGGCACCTTCCACAGGTCCATCCTTTTCCAAACGTGCCTTTTCCATTTGAAAAAGGTTCCCCATTTTTGAGCAAAGGGGAAAACCATTGTGCTCTGGGTACAAGGCAGTTGTTTGGACCATCCAAGGTGATGCAGAGTTCTTTGCAAACCACCTTGGGCTCCCACATTGGGGCAGCTTGAGGCCTTGCATGGAGTGTGACTGTGCGTCATCCAATGCAGATGAATCGAAATGGCTCAAAACCATTGAAATGGGCAAGCAAAACTTCAAATACACTAGCAATAGTGAAGCTGCTGAGAACCCCCCTTCCAATCACCCACTTTTCCACCAAGTGCCAGGCTTGACCACAAAGTTTGTCGGGGGGGTGCTTTGTATATCTTGTGGGTTCATGGCGTTTATTTCCACCTCCTTGGCTTAGTGTTGCATTATTTGGTGTACCATGATGGGCCAGGTAGGCAAAAGAAACCTCCACAGGAGAGATTGTCACTTGTGCGGACAGCCTTGCAAAAGGCATATGAGGAACACAGCCAACCACAAGAGTGACAAATTTAAAGCTTTCCTTGTCGACCCAAAGCAACCACATGCTGCACCCCCTGCACTGTCAGTGAAAGGCAGTGAATCCAAGCACTTTCTGCCTTTTTGCTTGCAGGTGTGCAAATCCCTCCTGAAGAGGGATATCTGGCATGAATCTTGCATGCTTGATGCTTTGCAGGGCATGCAACAGCTTGTGGAAGTTTACAACAAAGTTCATGTGATCCCAACTGCAGCTGAAGACAAGGATGCCATGACCTTTGCACCAGAGTTCTTGGATACTTACAGCTTTTTGAGGGAATGGGCCCTTGAAGAAGGGAAGCTGTTGTTTCATGTTGTGCATAAGTTCCACACCTTTCAGCACCCAGTTGAGAATTTATTTTTTTGAACCCCAAAGCTTTTCGGTGTTTTGCCAATGAGGACAATGTATCCAAAATGTCACAGCTGGTATTTTCAATCTCCCCTGGTGGCAGATCAAGCAAACTATGCCAAAAAAAGTAAGGCCCAAATACTGGATTTTGTTACATCTCTTGTTAACAAGGGACAACTTTTCCCTTGTGCCTGATGAGTGATACCATGAATGGGAACTTTTGGGAATAGGCTGAAACCTTTGAGAAAGGTGGTGCTGATATATACCATTTTGACGATGCTGCAGCAACCTTTGGGAAAGGGTTGAGACCTTTTAAGAAAAGGTTGTTTTGATACCTTTGACAACATGGTGCTGAACCTTTGGGAAAAGGCTGAACCTTTCAGAGAAGGTAGTGGCGATACCTTTGAGAAAATGAGGTTGGAAACTTTTGACAATGGTGTAGGTTGCATGTTTCACCTGGGCAATTCTGGCTGCAAACCATCAGCAGGTAGCCAGAATCCCAAGCACCAACATCAGGAGGCTTCCAGAAGTGCTGTTGCATTGCAGCTCCCTGGATCTGATCACTCATTCATTTGTGTTTTCCGGTTTCTGTTGATTTCCATATTATGTTTTATTGACTTTGTAAATGCTGGTTTTTATTCCTTTTTGCATTGTTAATTTTGATGTTTATATGGATTTTCTTTTGATTTTTATTTTGGATTTTACTTTGAGTTTCCCTATCATTTTGTATTCACTTTTTCCAGAAAAATCAGCATTTTCACATGGATTTTCCGTTTGATTTTGGCACCATATTATTCTATTGATTGTAATCAATAATATTCGATGCTCAGGGAAGGTAGCGCAGACTTCTTCAGAGCTTCCTGGACGTGACCCGGCTCGAGGAGAAGGATTCGAGTATTATGTCTACAAGCTGGCGGAATCGGCTGGGTGGCATTTCGAAAATGGAACAAGGCTGCCGGATTTCAATTGCCAGCTGCAAGACGCCTGGTCAGACTTGGAAGATCGTCGAGGAGAAGACGGTCCTCCAAGATGTGGCCAACCAGCAGGAGTTGCTTGCCGAACGGTGCGATCGATTCGTGACTTTTCAGGCTACAGGGACGAGGACAGACACTAGGACCTTTGTGTGTGTTGAGCAACAGGCCTTGAGCTATTGGCTTTGTGACCAGCAAAAGGGTGTACCCTTCCCTCCTCCTGTTGTAGATAGGTGTCAGGCGGCTTTCTTTTTTCAATAATAACTATATAAATAAATAATTAAACGCATAAATAAATAAATAAAGAAATATATATATATATATACGTATTCCAGTGGACAAAATCAGACTCAAACATCGCAAGATCTTGCCGAAACATATTCAAGCATTTGAATGCGAAGAATGTCACCAGAAACCAATTAAAATAAAATGCGCAAATTTTGGCTCAATGCATTGAATCTGCTGGTTGTGCGAAGTAAATTTACTTTGTTGCTTTGCTTGGATACTTTATGCGCTGCATAGGTTTAATTTTTGCAAGTAAATTGCTGAATTATTGTAAAGTTAGTGACAGGTTGTGGCTGGCACTTGAAGTGAAACCCTATTCTGGCGTTTTTTCGTGGGTATCAGCGGGGTGTTGTTTCTTCTGTCTTGGACTGCTTGCCGGGATGATTTATTTCGGGATTCTTGGGGCCCCTGGGCAAACAGGACAGCAAATTTGAAAGTGGAGTCTCAAACCCTTTGAAAAAGGATTTGACATCCATGATTCCATGAGATTCTGTTTGTCTCCCTGCGATTCCATGTGGTTCAAAGGTTCTGTTGAGACATTGGCATTGATCATGCCAATCAGCTGTTATTCCCTTCGCCTTTGTCGCTGCCAGGCCACGCCATGGATGTGGTTCCTTTGCAAGGTTTGGCCACTGGGTCTCAACAACGTGTCTGTGACACTTGCGTTTCTTGGCACTTTATCGGAAATGACAAAGAAAGCAACTTTTTCCAATTGCAAGTTCGCATTGTGGTGTTTGTGTTAAGGTGCCGTCAGCATTTTTGGGGTACAACATAGACCTCTGAGGGTAGAAACGCGGCGGACTTGCGCATTGAAGCTGGCGACGAATCTATGCGGGAACCATGGTGGAAGTGTCGCATTTGTTGTGCCAATGGACTTGCATCCTTCTACTGCCACGACTGTGGACGACTCTCAGTAATGAAACCATTTTTTCCCCAACTAACAGATGAGGGTGTCTGGATTTGTCAGGTAGAATGCCAGATGAAGTGTCAGCTTGATTACCAGTAGTACTGCGCAAGGCGGTGGCGGAAGTTTCAAAGATAGGCAACCTATACGACAGGTGAATTGTTGTGATGCATGGATGGCAGAGCAAGCCCACTGATGCACCGAAAGTGGCTGAGGCTCTAAGTCTCTCTCTCT
>Ga0126342_10019392_pt1 | contig 11559 bp, 7 predicted proteins | sample Cyp1metagenome_FD_92528 | JGI IMG/M metagenome (GOLD analysis project Ga0126342, IMG submission 92528) | Coral microbial communities from Lord Howe Island, Old Settlement Bay, Australia - Cyphastrea 1 metagenome | ecosystem: Host-associated > Invertebrates > Cnidaria > Coral ... | reverse complement strand
CAAAGGGAGACAAGACCCAGGCGGACACACCATCCAACAAAGGGAAACAAGAAGGGTTACGATTGGAGACAAAGGGAGACAAGACCCTTGGGAAGGCGGACACACCATCCAACAAAGGGAAACAAGAAGGGTTACGATTGGAGGCAAAGGGAGGCAAGACCCTTGGGAAGGCGGACACACCATCCAACAAAGGGAAACAAGAAGGGTTACCATTGGAGACAAAGGGAGACAAGACCCTTGGGAAGGCGGACACACCATCCAACAAAGGGAAACAAGAAGGGTTACGATTGGAGACAAAGGGAGACAAGACCCTTGGGAAGGCGGACACACCATCCAACAAAGGGAAACAAGAAGGGGATAGAAGGGGCACAATGGGAGACAAGACCCTGGGGAAGGCGGAACACCAAGGCGGACACCTTAAGAAAGCATTAAGAACCCCTAACAGTACACTGTTTGGGCAAAAACAGAAACCGACCTCGAACCTCAAAGATCGTATAACAAATGAAATTCCACCTCCATTGTTTCTGATAGGTACTTGCAGGTCACGGAGAAAACTAGAACCTACCAAAATCCGAGGGAAACAACTATGATGTAGCCGAAACAAAAGACATCACATTATATGTTGATCATGCATCACTTGGAAATATGTGGCCAATATTAGTCCAATTCACCTCTCCAATGATTAATTGAGCATATCATTAGAGTCACCTCTATGAATGTTGATCATCGCCATCCAGCGGCTAACGTTTATCCATTGGAGCACCCCAATTAAAGAATGAACCATTTCTCTATATATACGTATGCATACATAGCTGAAACACGTAAAACCTATAATTATTCATCATTAGGGTTAGTTATGACAGAGACAGCAGCCACATTGTAGTTTTGGCTTAGTAGCGAGTTTGCATCTACTATTAGGATTCTTACAGGCGATGTGGGTAGGAAAACCATTATGATCTATTAAGATCAATTATGAACAACTATAAAGCATTGTTGCGCATTAAACAAAACATTCGGCAGCATTAAACAAACATTATGAAAATAAAAAAGCATTGAAATATATGATAAAGCTTTGTCTTGCATTGAAAAACATGATGAAGAATTATAACATTAAAAACAAAAACGTTGCTGTAAAGCATTAAACCGCATTCTCAAACAGTATAATGCATTAAAAACATTAAAATCAAAAAACACTATACCGCATTCTAAAAAAAAACATGACAAAACATCGTAGAGCAATATAAAGCATCAAACAAAATAAACCATGCTAAAGCATTATAAAACATAATCAAATAGTATAAGGCATTATATATAGAACATGTAAGAACATTATAAAGCATTCTCAAGCATTAAAAGGGACATTGTAAAGCATCTCAAAGCTTTATAAAAGATTGTAAACTATCATAAAGCACTATTAACCTATTAACCGTAAACCATTGTAAAACATTATGAAGCATTCTAAAGGATTTAAATAATGAAACAAAACATTAACACTCGTTGAAAAGCATTATTACACCTTTATAAATCATAATACTGCAAATGGAGCATAATCAAACATTTCAGAGTATTATTATCAAACATTAAAAGCATAATAAAGTATTCTCAAGCATTTTGGAGCATTATCAAACATTAAAAAGCATTATAAAGCATTTAAAAACATTACAAAGTATTCTCAAGTCTCAAGCATTTTGGAGAATTATCAGACATTAAAAAGCACTACAAAGCATTTAAAAGTATCATCAAGTATTCTCATGCATTTTGGAGCATTATCAACAATTACTATCCCATTTTATCCAGCCAACCCCTGCCATGGCTCTTCCAAGCACACCTGCGCGCCATCTGCGCACAGCACCACGCCGCGCACAGGAGTCACTTCACTGGGAAGACCTCCGCAAAGCCCACGGCTGCCGTTGCCTTGGCGCAACAGATTGATGCAAGGGATTGGTTTATATATGCAATGAGTAATATTGATTATTACTACTTACTTATGTATTTAAAACAATTGACACAGACACACTTACACATATGTATATATATACTATATTTTATTCAACATATGATTGTGTATGTGTAGATTATATTTGATTAGATTTAATTGGATTCAATTAAAATTAGATTGAGATTATAGATGTATTAGATTAAATTTAGATTATATATATATATTATATATGTATAGGTTGGGTTACAGTAAATAAATGGATGATTATGGCGCTCAAAACCTGCATCCAACCATCATGGATTAGAGTTTAATGTTGGTGATTTGCTTCAATGAAGCAATTCCAAAGACAATCCCCCACCTACCCCCAAAAAATACTTTACTTCGAGTGATTTTCACCATGGCATTTCAAGGCATCTCTAGTATGCGCTGGTTTTAACGCAAACCAACAATGCACTATATACCTTGATAGAAACACCACATCAAAACATCACACCACATATGTTCTGGCATTCTATCTGGCATTCTCTCCGACATTCTCTCTGACATTATCTCTGACATGCTATCTGACATTCTATCTGATTGAGGTCCGGCAGTGCCCACTGAGATCTGGCGCTCGCGGTTGAGGGCGGACTCCGTGGCGGATGGTGGGTGGCAGCTCTGATAAAATCTAGCGACGCTCAGGTGGCAGGTGGGGAAAAATTCTACCTTGTAGCCCTGTAGCAATTCAATTTAAATTTTAAATTGCCGGACAATTGAACATTTATAAAACGATTTACCTGATAAAATGATTATTTCCATAGCTATATTGATATTGTATAAATTACCTGTATGCACATGAATGATTTCCAATTTCAAGTTGGTTCTTTGCCGACTGGTTGATTAATTGAGGTGTATCGCCGCTGAACAGCAAATAGGGAAAACATGCCGGGTTTGGGGTCCATGTAAGCCACCCCAAGGCTAGGATTCCAATCCTAGTTCCTATTTAATTCTTATGAAACAAGTACCCTCCGGTAAAGCAACAGTATGCTGTAGAACATCACCATGTTTGATATGTAAATCAACTTTCCTGGTCAGTTTTCCATAGCAATCATGTTCTATGAAATTACCGGAGGGCAGACCGATGATTTCCCAGTGACTATTTCCATCATTTTCCAGCCAACGGTTGATGAAAAACCATATTATACTCCCAAAAAAAACCCTAGATCATCCCTATAAGTCACCATTCATCCCGTTTCATCCCTAAAAAATCCCTAAGTCTCATGGTGAAGCCCCAAGATTTTTTTCAGATTTCGCCACGGCCCAGGGCTTCCGAAAAGGCACGACTTTCGCAGCTGACCTGCAGCGCGTTGTAGTCCGTGCCGACGAATGGACGGATGTTGTCCTCCTTGTCGTCGAAAAAGTACCTTGGGTCGGGGCTTTCAGGATACTAAAAATGGAGGTACTGTACCATATGTTTAGGACATATAAGAGTATAATATAAGGCCATATAAGAGTATATAGTCGGATACTGTGAAATTTAAGGATGTACCATAAAAGAGTATATATATATATAGATAGGCCATAGGCCTGGAGGTAGGTAGCTCCCATCAATGGGTTCCGTCGGTTCCTGGCCATTGGGGCGCCCAGTTGAACTGGACGCACTCTCGATATCAAAGTTGTGGATATGGGGGTAACTCATTCCAGTTAACAACTGGTTGGTGGTTTCAACCCCTCTGAAAAATATGAAAGTCAATAGGAAGGATGACATCCCATATATTATGGAAAATAAAAAATGTTTGAAACCACCAACCAGGTCAGGGATTGACCAACTATAACTGCGCATACCCGTTTTTTTCTGGATAATTCACCATAACTCACCAACCCAACAAGGACAAATTTGGGAGAGTTACCCCAATCCATCAGCTCTCAATGCCCGTTTCAGTTACAATTACCTACACTGAATTGCCTACCATATATATCCATATATAAGGTCCATGAAAGGGCTATCTCAGTGGATACGCCACCCATGGACTCCGTGGGTCCCCGGAATGGTTATGATTGGGAAAATTATTGGATATTATTGGATAACCTGCATGGGTAACCACAGGATAACCTGAATAAAAAATCATGGAAATCATCTCTCATGTCAAACCATTGTCATTGGGTATGATTGAATATTGGAAATCATTATGTGGGTCATTGTGGGTCAAATGCCCGCGTGTTCTTGGTGAAGCGTTGGTTGCAAGTTGCATTGATCGAATCCTATCAAGTTACCCATGAATCATGGGCAGATTTTGCAGTGGCATACCGCGGCATACCATTTGTAGAATTGGTGTAATCGATGGTATCTACATTGAGGTGTACCTGCATAGATATTTATATATATATAAAATATAATTATATATATATATATATATATATCATTCACCACTACAAACATTGCCCTCTGTCCCTGCCACTAGTTGATAAATGCGGTCCATATGGGATCGGCATCGCTGCGGCATTGCTCGTGTTGATGTTCGTTGCAAAACGACTGGCCGTTGCTGGTCATTCCTCCCATTTTTCGATATTTGTGGCAAATGATGAAGTTGTAATACCCTTCACCGAGCCTCCCTTGCAATGCTGAGTTGCACATCCTCATCCAAAATGGTCACATTGCGCTCGCTGCTGTACCACTCAACGATCTTGCTGACGCAGCGGTGCTTTCCGCCTTCCCCGCACCACACCACGAACGGAGCCTCGCTCTCCTGGGCGACCAACAACTCAACATGGGGGATTCAACCCCCCACGAAAGGATCAATTACCCTCTGGTAATTTAACAGTTTGCTATTGAAAATGACCATAGAAATAGTGGATTTTCCCATTGAAAATGGTGATTTTCCATAGTTATGTTAGTTTACCAGAGGGTATCAACCATTCAGTTTTTTCAGGGCTCACCTTTGGGTTGAATCCCCATGAACTACTCGCCCCGTGGCTGAGTTTCCGACAATATGTATATGTATATGTATATACTAATTATTTATAAACAAACAAATGAATAGAAAAATATATATATATATGTACATCTAATCTTTAAAATAAACACATATTGAGATAAAGCTACCAAACCTATTATATATGTATGTGTTTGGAAGACTCAATTCGTAGCTCCTTGGCTCTGCGTTCTTCGTAGGGAACATGGATACAAACATGGCTGCACATTGTTCCCTCCATTCACCGGATAGAGAAAGACCAAACATCCCCTCCAATCAACGATACGAAACACCCATCATTTGTAGATCATCCTAAGAAAGTTATATAATTCGCCAGCTGCCCAGGATCTTTCTGCTGAGAGGACCCATTTTTTTACCCCTAAGATGCACAACTGGTGCTTGAGCCACCCATCTGTACACATATGTTTTGGTCATTGGGCATTATCTCATTTCTAGTTTCTATGATTCAAAACAACATACACTTGAAACGTCTCGAAACCACCAGCCAGTAATGGCTTATAATCTATTCACTAGATCCATTCAAACGGGTTTGTCTTCAAATGATGGATCTCCAGCATATTTTTGGATCAATGGAAATATACCCTCTGGTTATTTAACATCGCGAAATGGAAATTCACCATTTTTTATTAAGAACGGTAAGCCATCTTAATAAAATCTATTTCAATGGGCCATGGCTTCCATGGCGAACTGTTAGTCATAACCAGGTTGGGTAACCGGGTAACCCTAAACCCTAAACCATTGGATTTGGGGCTGTCACCGGTGTCACCAGAGGACGAATCCAAGGCGCGATCTGCTGCGATGGATCTTCCTCCGTCGTCCAGTTGGGCAGTGCCGATGACAGTGATGGGTCCACCGCAGCGTGGAGCACGGAGAGGAGCACTTGTTTCTCGTCCTTGGAAAAAGGCACGGATACGGCGAAGATCTATGAATGCCTATGTGAATCTATGTGAATATCATGGGATAATCATTGAATATATAATTATATATTGGAATATATTGGAATATCATGGATGAATTGTACCCAGGTCAGCAATGGCTATTACGCAGTGTGAGTTTTCCACAAGTTACAGTAGGGATGAATGGGTGTCATCCATCAGGAGGGAATCCTACTGAATAATACTGAATATATATATGTGTGTGTGTGGTTTTTATATATTTGCATATTATATATATATATACTTTACACACGTCTTATATCTTAATCTTATAATGATCGAGTCACAAGTGTTGCGCACACATTAATTAATCATGTTATTGAACAATCCCTAAAAATCCTCTGCTTCTGCCACCATTGCTGCCAAACCACATCCAACCCAGCACCACCCGCAGATGCAACGCCCAAATAACATCTCCGGCAAAAGGTGCTGTTCAAGCCTGCCGCACCCACAGCAATGGGGACTTTGATCGAGATCTTTGATGACATGTTTGGCAACATAACTTATCATAACTTATTAGCGCGTGAAATGGATATGCATACATTACTATACGTATGTTATATGTATGCGTGGATAATCAAGGGGCTTTTAACAACAATCTGGCAATCTAATCTGGCCACCTGGCCGTGTGTAGATGATCCCTTTGGAAGCCTCCACACGTCTCGGCGGCCAACGAGATTTTATCCTCAATTCAACAATAGACGTGCTCAACCCCAAACCGAGGATTCAAATCGCTTCTTTCCATTCATATCATTTCATTGTCAGTACAGTTAACCCCGAACAGATTCTGAAAAGTGTGCTACCAGGAGATATAGGATGTTAGTTTGCTGATGTTTCACAACCTTTCCACATTCTTCTTAGAATCTCGTTTTGTGGCTTAATTTTTCTATACCTCTATACCTTATCCTTATACTTTCCCCATATTTTCCCCAAGATTTTTCAAGATTTTCCGGAGATTTCCACATGTTACCATGGGCCTACCCTCAGGTAATTTAACAGTTTGCTATTGAAAATTGCCATTTATAGTGAATTTTCCCATTAAAAATGGTGGATCTTTCCGTTATGTAAACGTTTACGGAGAGGGTAAATCTGGACCCAAATCTGGCTCACACCTTGTGCCAGCTCCGACAGGGTGAGAAAACCGAAGCCCCGGGGAGTCGCGTAGAGATACGCGAAGTCCTTGACCTGATCGCGCTGCTGCTGACAACATCCTCGAGGTCGGCATTTGCCAAGGGAAAAACCGGGAAAAACACAGAACAATTGATTTAATATGGAAATGTTAATGTGGAAATATTTCCTGGGATTGAATGGAACTATAAAATAGGAAGTTTCACCTAATGATTTAATGGATATATATAAAGAAAATATATAATATACTGGGAACTAATGGGATTTAACCTACTGGTTGCTAGACTTGATGGGAAAATCACCAAGAATGATGGATCATTTGGAATACCCTCTGGTAATTTTGACAGTTCGCCATGGGAAAATCACCATGTAGGTAAATCATCGAACTATATAAATGGATATGTTCCATAGCGATGTTAAATTACCGCAGGGTAATCACTCCAAAATGCCCAATGATATATAATTAATGAGGTTCCTGTTTTTAAGGAACACCTGCAGGAAGCAGATGGAAGCTATGCGGCAATGTGTTTCTCATCAAACATGGGTGACTCCTGATGTCTCCTGCATGATTAAATCCCACCCATGCAATGACAAAAACTGTTCGAGAAAATGGGATGTGAACAATGTGAACCAGTACATAGGCCAAAAACATAACGTCATAACGTTTGACGATGTGAGACGATGACGTGAGGAGAAAAGCATCTTATAGGAAAATATATTACGTCTCCGTCCCTGTCAAACGGTCACAGATGGGGAAACTAGGAACTTAACAACCCCAACAACAAGCAAACATGAGCTCTGAACACAGGGGGGAGAAAAAAAAAACGGTCACAGGAACCGCCTACAAACGGTACCTGTGAGGATAAAAGCCGCAAAAAATGCAGAGGACAAAAACAGACAATACAGTACCTGAACAGATGTTCTAGATCTGGCAACCTAAAAATATAGCTTGGTATCTACTATCTATATGTATCTATATGTCTGTCTGTCTATCTATCCATCCATCATCTATCTATCTGTTTATCTTTGGCATTGGGCATTGGCACCCAATTTATGGCACTCTGAGATCCTTCAAAATCCCGCGTGTCAAGTCACCCCGTCTTTCACCTCATTTCTTGGGCACTCAGACAGCAACTCCTGAGTTATGCTGTGCAGTGGGGGGAAAGGGTGGGGAACTGAGGTGAAAATATGTGAAAATATTTCACGCAGATTCTTGGATCCTTTGCAGTGTGACAGGTATCATCAAGTATAGGTATACTATGGTATACTCTGCGGCGTTTGCGTCTTTCTTTGGTACTGCCAGCGGTGATTGCATACATGTAAAATGCAAACGTATCTTCGGAAACCACCATCATAAGGTTGAAGATCTATAGCTATAGGATCTGCTATAGGCAGGGTAGAAAATATCAGTGACACCAAAATGCTGGTGAAAATGCTTGAGTTGACAACTCCAGCGATCTTTCAGTTCCCAGATTCTGACACAAGTATGGTTGTTACGGACACCCAGTTGTGCTGGTGGCAAATCCAAAATGTGGTCAAACAAGGGCCATGCAGACTTGAGTATGGATCAATCATTGTGGAACGGTTTATTCATGGTGCATGGATTGAATAGCACAACAACGCCCATTTTGTGATTCCAAAGTCTTTGTTTTCACCATCTCATTATCTAACGTATCTATAGAAAATCACCAGTCTGAATTCTGAATAGGTGACTCATCATAAATAATCTGTGAATGGGCCATCTATACCATAGCTATGTTAAATAACCAGAGGGTAACGTCATTTAAACCAAACTCGATGGCCATTTGCCAAGATTCCTGATATCCGGTCAATGTCCGATCCACGTCAAAGGCACAAAGACAGGGCCGACTGATGTCAGTGTTGATCCTTAATTTAGCATCCAACTGTTCCACGCCTGACGCATGTTCAAGAAACATTACAATGGTATACAATGGTATACAATGGTATGGCAACTGTTCGGCTTCTGATAGGATGATTGCTTTAAACAGAACCGAGTTTTGGTATTCAACTGTCCCATGACTGTTGGCCAATAGCTAACAGAACCGTGGCCAAAAACGTAGCGCTTCCATACGAGGACGGTCCCAGCATGTCCAAGCTGATATATAAGCTGATGCATGTTCCCCACCTGCTTGCATCGTATATTCTCACTCCCCGTTATCTAGTTAATCTAGTTGTCTAGCCGGGCTTGCCATTACACCGATTGGGTAAACACATTGGGTTGTCTCAAAATTTGACACCACAAAATCCTATGGTTTACAACACTATATCTAATTGTCTCCATCAAACATTGCAGGCAAACTTCCAATTTCTTTCCATTTGTGTTCAAAAATCACCATTCTCCAGATCAAAAAAACATTCAAACAAGGTCCACCATCTTCATTTCCCCTTTCACAATATCAATATATATATATAAATATAAATGTTTGAGGTAAATATAGCTAAATGATGTTAAACGCATTCAAATTCTGCCAAACTCCGCCATGTTCATCGCTTTCCAACTATAACAACGTCCACCTCCTGGCGTCAGCCGAACTTCTGAATGGATCGATTCTGGCACTGCACTGTCGTGACGCCATCCGCCGCCTCACCGACGCCGACGCGGAGAGCCACCAGCGACAAAGCCCAGAAAGCCATGGGAAACGGGCGAAACGATGGGCAAATGTGACTTCTTGAGCTGAGATTTTTCAGGATCTGACTCATTTACGAAACACAAAAAGGGCCATCTGAATGGCCACGGATTGTGCCATCTGAATTTGGCTAATTTGGCAATCTGAAATGCATCGTTTTGCCATTTCAAACGGCATTGTTCAATCCAGTAGGCCTCACAGTCATGGATGTTTCTCGCCACCTGAAACCACCCGTGTTTTGCCATGTGGTGCTGGTCCAAATCCAGTCTTTGTTCGACATAAATGTCTTTCTTAGGCCTCCATGCATTACAACTTTCATCCGTGAATCTCTTTAATAGCACTTTAAGAGAAAATTGTCCTGGTAATGTATGGTATTTAATAGTGACATTCTCACTTTTAGATTGTTTCCCCTTTTTTTTTGGAAGATTGTCCTGGTTGCTGGTTAAAGGCATTCCATTTTTGTCAGTTAGCCTCTAGTGATCACACATGGCAATGGCTGGGAAATCCCTGTGGCCTAAACGGAGGCTTAATTCGCTGGGAAATCATCCGTAAACGGATCACCCTCAATGGCAATGTTTCAAAGCGGGTTGATCGTTCGCGGGGAAAATCATCATAAGTCACCCGTTAAAAATATCATCCATCTGAAAATCCTCCCAAAATCCAACATGAGTCCATATGAATCATAGTGGAGAAAAAACAACAACCCTAATATAGCTATAGGAAAACCATCTAAAACACAATATAAAACCATATAAAAACCATATCCATACCATATCCATAAACATCCATATGAATTCGAATCTATAAAACCACCCATTTTTGCGAATGGTCCCTGAAATTTCACCGAGCCAGCCCAGGTCCTGCAGGACCACCAAGCCTCGGCGCGGCCAGGTGTCTATGGAGGTGGACTTTGCGAAAATCAACGCGAAAGATGTGAGAAAATGATGATGATGATCATTATTGTTATTATTCTAGTATATATAATTATATATATATTGGTTTATAAAGCCATGAACTATTAGTTCATATTAGATCATATTAATATATTAGTTCTATCTCCCAGAACCCCTAGCGTAGGAACAAACAGCCATGGAGACAAAGACTTCAAGAATGCCCTAGAGATGCATGGTGAATGCATTTGAAATCAGTATATATATATATATCTATATATATATATCTATCTATCGATCTATCTATCGATCTATCTATCTATCTATCTACAAATATGTATGTATGTATGTATGTATGTCTATCTATCTATCTATCTATCTAATTATATCTCTCTCTCTATATATATATATGTGTGTATACAGGCATTATTATCATTATTGTTGTAAAATCATTGAACCCCCTGAGGCTACGCAGTTGATCATTCCTGGGTGGGGAGCCCTTTTCCCGTTTTCTCCAAAGTAGCCCTCACCCTAAGCAGTAAAAAATACGTATGGAAACAACCTCAGTAGTTAAACATCATATAGTGAAACACTATATTGTTAAACAACTAAATTGTATGTCGAAAGAATCTCCTCCAAACCATGTACTAATCTTCTTATCTCATCCTGAATCCTGAGGTGAGATGCGTTGATATGGGCTCTTTAGCTCCCCATTAGATATGTTTATGGTCATTCCCAACTCGCAGCAGCTTTTCCAAGATCCATGGCCAGAACTTGGTGGAGTTTTCCCTGGACAATCACCACATCGATAAAATCATGATAAATCAACTATAATGGAACTACACTGGTAGGACAAAAGTTGCGCTTGTTGAGCTTCTAACAGTGAACATGTTTGTTTCTTCTTCTGCACACCCTTTCCCCTTGGAATCCTAGCATGGAGCTTTGTCGTACCCCGGTCGAATTTCCACCCTCCAAAAGCTTTTAATCTTATAGATTTAAAAGCGGGTGATACTTGACCGTCCCACACCTGCCACACGAAATGGACTT
>Ga0126342_10019391_pt1 | contig 11559 bp, 8 predicted proteins | sample Cyp1metagenome_FD_92528 | JGI IMG/M metagenome (GOLD analysis project Ga0126342, IMG submission 92528) | Coral microbial communities from Lord Howe Island, Old Settlement Bay, Australia - Cyphastrea 1 metagenome | ecosystem: Host-associated > Invertebrates > Cnidaria > Coral ... | reverse complement strand
TGCTTGTCTACAGGGTTACTCTATATACCTCTTGAGCCTTGAAGGGCGCATATAAATGTGCTCAATACTCATGCATGTACCTATGTAGGTATTAGGTCGAAACAAAAACAGGGCCCCCCCCCCTTTCGCGTGAAAAATCACGTGATGTCCTTGAGCAGCCCCCCCAATACTTGCTAAAGCAAGAAGACTCCAGCTAGCTGACGCTAGCTTTCGTGATTAAACCCATCCAACTATATTTGTTTCATCACCATGCACCCTAGCTAAGCTAGGCTTAGAAGAACCAACCTGGCGATTCCAAACCGAGTCACACATCAGTTTGTGGAATTGAAGTGACTGACCCAGCTTGAGGTTACCCATAGGATCCATGTATGCCATATATGGTAACATTTACCATCAATATACCCCCAATGTTAGCATATATACCATACATGGATCCTATGGGTTATGATACAAATATCGCTGCGACGCTGATATTGGATGGCTGATTTTTTTCACATTGGCGACCTCAATCACCATGTTCGTTGCTTCATTTCCATGAAAAACCTTAGATACTGCAAACATCCATGTAAAAAACCATGATGTTCCATGTTGCCTGTGGTTATTGTTCCAAATAACAACTATGGGAAATCACCATTTTTCATGGCCAAAATTGGCTAAATCATCATGTTTATCACCTATCGGCCATTCCTTCCATGGCTTCAAGGCCGATTGCGCTCTTTTTTTGGTGACCTCAACTCCGTTGCCAGGCAACCCATTCAAGGGACCTATACCCGTTTCCAGTTGCTGGAAACAAAATGATCATCCCGTTTATAACAGTTAAGGTAACAGTTAAGGGCCATAACTCAGGTTTTTTCATGTTTTTTAAAGCCCTTTTTTTCGTGATCACGTTGGTTCATAAACCCATTAATTATTACACACATCAGTTGTTGGTGTCACCTTTGTTCTGCTGCTTTCTCCAAGAGTCACAACCCAGGTAACTGACGCAACTGAAGGCGACAGTTCTGACCCAAAAAACAGTTATACATATATAACTGGAATGATAACTCCACTAAAAAATGACTCCTATCACCTATAATTCAGGTTATATCAATCATTATGATAATATGAACATTTATAAACCGGCTTCAAAAAAAACAGGAAATGTCGAAAAGGGCGGCCCAAACGATAACTAAGTTGGTTTTTATATATTAATAACTATAGGTTGACTATAATTTATGGTAGATTTTTCAAACTAGACAATGGCGTTCATTTCATGAAGCAACTTCACTATAACTGGGCACTGAAGGGGTCACATGGGGCCCACATTGTAGAAGTACACAACAAAATAATGACGTCAAAAATATGTTGTATAAACATAATAAATTTAACTGGTTCACAGTATTTGTTCAGGCATAATCACAGAATTTTGGTTTGTGGCTTTCCAAAATGTCAAGGTACTGGTACTATCTTTGACCATCCTTGTGAAGTACAGTCGCTCACCGCGCGCCTTTGGTGGCCGTTTCATCCGTCTCCACATTTGCACCTGCCCCAGGCGCCGATCTGCTGACATCCCCAAGTTTCACTGTCATATCTACAGCCATGACCCGAAATACCATCTGGTTATTTAACATAGCTATGGCAAATCCATTATAAATGGAGGTTTTAATGGGAAAATCATCTGTAAATGGGCAATTTTCCATAGCTATGTTAAATAACCAGAGGGTACCATTTATAAGTCAGTAAGTCACTCCATAGAATCGAATGATCACCCCATAGAAATCACCATTTATAACTGGTAGCAGGGTTTAATTGTAAGGGGCAAATACCATTTTTTGAATGGGACAAATTGAGGTGTGTTCTATTTGCGGTTACCGACCAAGTACTAAGTGTGATGATCTTTCAAGTGGAACCACTTTTCCAGGGCTGAAGAAGCATTGGCAATGCTGCGTGCCGCTGACATAACTCCACTAACTCAAGGTTATGATAGATGTACCTATAGATATGTATAGTTACTATGGTGAGAATCCAATGTACAAACCATTGATGGTGTGATTATCTCAATTGTATCAGTTAAATCCCCATGAAAAAATCATTATCATCATGTATATATATAGTATAATCATTATAATTTTAAATTAGAATCATATATATATATAATAATATAATATATATTATATATATATAACGAAATAATTATATGATAATATCTGATTATAATTTATCAAATATATCATAAACCAATATCATCATAATCATACCAAATCATCATATTCCCCATGATCTTCCCATGGCGGCGCCTGCGAATGCCGAGCGGGCCTCCACCACAACTTCGAGACCACCTGTTTTTTTGGGGTGGTGGAAGTCAGCGAGAAAATTCATTGGAATTCCACTGGAGATATCATGCTGGTTGGTGACTTGACATGACTTAAAATGACTTAAGCATCTTGAAAAATCATGGAGTTCGTCAATGGGGTTGGGATGACATCCCATATATGAAATGGAAAAGAAAAGTCATGATTGAAACCACCAACCAGAGTATTATTTATTATTAAACATCACTATATGTATTTTCCCATTGATTCCCACTATCATATATATGAAATGGAAAATAAAAGCCATGGTTGAAACCACCAAGCAGCATGGAGATATTATGAAGATATCATGCCCTATGGATCCATGGCACCTGTCAAGGTACGGTGATAAAACCCTCCGTAAATTTTGGTATACCCCAGTCCCACTTCCTTCCAGAAGCTACTGTACCTGGATCCATAGGGATGGAGATATCACGGATATTTTTGGTGGGAAAATAAATGGAGATCTTGAAATTTCGCTATGACATGGCATAAAAAAATAATGATGGAATATGATGGGCCCTGGAATATGGGTACAATGTGAGGCCCCCAAACGTGATGTGAACGTTGGTTTAGATTCGCCCCAGTAACTAGTTCGTTGCGTAGCATGTTTACCATAGTGAATAAACCATAGTGAAATTGGAGTTATGTGAACCCACCAACTGAACGCTATCCTGGCCGGGGGCCTCACATTGTAGACATTCTTGGAATGAGGATATAAGATGATATCAACTGGAGATTGAAGATCGCATGGGGGCATCTTCGCCAGCTGACTGGACCCTGAGGATCCACAATGTCTCCCAAAAAGATGCATTTGGTTGGTGGTTTTTCGCCTACCCCTCTGAAAAATGATGGAGTGAGTTCGTCAATTGGGGTTATTGTTCCCAATATATGGAAAAATCAAAATCATGCTCCAAAGCACCAACCAGAATGTGGTCACTCCCATATGTCGTCTTTGCATCATCCACCTTGATGAGCAAGCATGTTTGAAGTTCGCTCAGTTCTATTCTCTGGCAACATTGAAATGCAAATGAGAATCGGGCCCTACCCTCTGGTAAACGTTAACAACAAACTATGGAACATCACCATTTTTAATGGCTAAATCCACTATTTCAATGGCCATTTTCCATAGCAAACTGTTAGTTTACCAGAGGGTATGTTCAACATGACCCTCTCATCATCTTGATGTTGTCTTCTGACATCACGATGCTAGTCTTGATGTTGCCAATCCAATGGCGACCGGATGTGTTTCAATGCGCCCCATAGGCTATACCTTGGACTCCAGGCTCATAGCTCACATCTTTTGCCTCATGTGCCTTACATGGAGTATCATGGAATATGAAATGGAAATATCACGGGAATACAATGGGGATATATCCAATAGTGTAATGGGAATATAACTGGGAAACATGTTTTTTTTTGTGGAAGACCACAACTACTGAGACAATCATTGTTATGATGGGGAAATAAAGGAATATAGCCAACTAAAATGGGAATATAATAGGGATATGACCGACTGAAATGGGGATACAATGGGAATATAACTGGAGAACCCATTTCAGGAGAAACATTATATCATCAGTTTAATGATTGGACGTTAACTGGAGAAACATGCTTTCAGCGGGATATACTGGGAGTATATTGGGAATATAGCCGACTAAAATGGGGATATATTGGGAACAACATGGTGTATTTACAACAACATGGCTACTGGAAAATCACCATGTGTGGTGTTTACCCTCTGCCAAACGAACAGTTTGCTGTGGAAAATTTCATGATACCGATAAGACATGGGATGATGATGGGATGATAGCAATCAAATAGGACCTTTGACCTATTACCATCCAATAAGTTCAACGTTCAATTACCAGAGGGTAGAAGTAATGTTTGATAGGTATGTTGGAAAACATGTCATGGCTATCGTTAAATAGGTGCCATAAACCAAGTTATTTATCTTTCGGTCCCCATGTTGTGGGACCAAACCTGGGATAGGTACAGGGAAAAATGTGGATTTCGTCAGCAAACATGGAAATTCCAAGTGATTTAGCAAGCAAAATTGCGTGTGTTCTTCATATTTCTTCATAGCAAGTAGTTTGATGGGGATAGATCTTCAAGATCTGGGGAGATAGCGTGGAAAAACAGAGGATTATATAACACAGTACAACCAGCAGCCATGGTGTAAAGCGATTTCACCAGTAAACACGGGCTTATGATGGTTTATAACGTTAACCAGTAGGTAGATGGGCATGATGCGAACTGGCGAATGACCCATAAAAACAAGGCTTTACCACTGCTTGGTGGTATACACCTACCAACCCCTCTGAAAAATCATGGAGTGAAAGTCAGTTGGGATGATGAAATTCCCAACTGAATGGAAAGTCGTAAAATTCCATGGTTCCAAACCACCAACCAGACCATGATTTGACCAGCAAAAATGGAGGGATGGCTTGGAGCGGTTGGTCTTCGGGAGTTACACTGGTGCACCAGCAGTTCCAGAAGCAGCTCCATCAGCGGGGAAACGAATTAAGCCCACTTACTTTAATGGGAATTTCAGGATCCTAAAATGGAGGTACTGCACCATATAAGACCATAGTTTACGGGGATATTCCCTTACATAGGCTACATATATATATATATATGGTAGGTACCTCCAATTTAGGTTCCTGAAATGGCCATTATGACCATTGATTCCAATTGAAATGGCAATCTTCATATAGGCCCATTGTGGGCAAACATGGGCCTAACCATAAACAACCAATAGGTTGACAATATTGGAGGCCAAGAAAATCGAGTGATTAGCTATGGAAAACCCCATTGTTTCGTGGTACCTATCCCATTCTATAGTAGATTCATTGAAGATACCCTCTGGTAAACGTTTACATAACTATGGAAAATCACCATTTTAAATGGGTAAATCCACTATAAATGGTCATTTTCAATAGCTATGTTAGTTTACCAGAGGGTACTCATCTCTCATTTCTATGTCTATCATTGCCCCATTCAGATGGCCCATTCAATCTTCAATGTTGATCATTTGAAGGCACATTGTTCCCTGTGGTTAACGTTCGTAACCCCCTTATTTCTTGGTAATTCATCTTTCTTCTAAATCCGATCATATGGAGGTTTCCTGAAATAGTGGTACCACCAAATATCAAATCATCAATTTTAATGGTATGTTCCATTATAAACCACCCATTTTGGGGTACCCCCATTTGTGGAACCCCCCAAATAATAGTAGCATTATTGAAGATGACATATGTATTTATTTCTATCATTGCCCTTCCATTTCTCCTGCGAAGCCATACTTAGATATACTTAGATGGTCCATGGGAAAAGCAAAACTCGTTAGCAACTGGGTCATAAACCACGAACTATATATCCCAATTCTCATCCATTAAGCAGAGTACTTCACTCACTCCTATAACTAGTTGGTTATATATCATCATAAACCATAAAACCCATCAAACCCATGAAAAAGCCATTAAACCCGCATAAAACCAATGGAAAACCCATGAAAAATCACTGTTCCCTGGGCCAAGTGCAGAGATTTCCCCCCTCCGCAGCCCTTCGGCACCTTCCAGCAGCTTCTCCGGCACCGCGGGCGCCTCGGGGTCCCCGGCCTTCGGGTCGGGCGGCGGCACGGCCCAGAGCGCATTGGGATCGTCGCTGGGCGCGTCGGGCTTCAGGCGGCGAAAGGCCAAGGTTCCTGGGACGAAAGGCATGGATGCCCTGGGAGTCAGGACTAAGGAAAAAAGGCTGACGGCTGAATTTTGAGGCCGACTTAGTATCATGAAGATTCATGAAGTATAAGTCAGTTTTGGACATGGGATGAAATACTTCCTGTAACTGGTGGGTGATATCACTTCAATGGGGTTTTGTGAGCCAGTTATAAGTGTTTTGGGCCGTAAGTGTAAAGGCTAGCTATTTCAAATCATTTTGATATGTAAGAGATGTTGGAAGATAGATGAATGCTTGGAAACAAGGACCCCGCGGCGCCGCGGATGGAAAATGAGACGGTCGAAAGGACTGGAGGGGTTCTCAGGGCCTTTTCATGCCTTTACTGGGTTGGCATCGGGTAGACAGCGACTCTTCTGGAAAATGGCCCATTTATAGATGATTTGTGATGATTTACCTATTCAAAATGGTGGTTTTCTATAGCAAACGGTTAAATAACCAGAGGCTAACCAAATGCGAACGTTATTCTCCGCTGCTTGCGGCACGAAAAGCTCAGAGTTTTCAGAGACGCTGCGTTCCGCGGATTCAGTTCCGCTATGGCTGGATTGGTCCGTGTCGCTGTGCATGTCAAGAGGAAATCATATATGAAATCATATGAAGTCATGGACTTCACAGCAGTATCAGAGATACCGAGTTTTGCTAGGACACGGGAAATTGTAAGGTCTGCTTCATCTTCAAACAAGATTGGAACTGTCAAGTCGGAGGCAAAGAGTCCAAGGGTAATTCACCAGTATCCATAGTAAAACAGCGATGGTTGCAACGGTTTGACATGATGTTCAATGTTTAACATGCGTCCTCTGACATGAGGCTTGAATGAAGAACATTGAACATGAAACCAATACCAAGTCAAACCCCGTGACACTCGTCACTGTTTCACTTGAAGCTAAGATACAAAACAGCAACACACTCAAAAAATGAAATGGTCATGCCTGGATTCACTCATCAAGATTCGTTTTTAATGGTCCTTTATGCATAAAATGTCATCCTGCTGTCACATGAGTTACATCGGAACTAGAACTGCTTCGCCAGTCAATGACAAATCATGTTGTCCAGTAGTGTCTTATAACCGCAAATATAGCATCTGGTTATTTAACAGTTCGCCATGGAAAATCCCGTAAATAAATCGAGGTTTAGTTCGCTGGGAAAATCATCTATTTCGATTAGGACCATCTATACCATGGCAAACTCTTAGTCATAACCAGAGGGTAGCTGGAATATACCAGTATATACAACCTAGGGTTGCACAAGTTGCACTTCTTCATCCCATCCCCAAAGAAACTGACTTTCTACCCCAATCTTTGGGTACTGAACCAGGGTCGTTAGGGGAGTATTCAATATGGGGAGGAAGTAGCCATCGGATTGTCTAATCAAATCACATCAGAACAATATGCCATCAATCAACCCGTAACTCATTCACTTTAGATATAGATCATATCAATCCACAATTCCACTTGAAAAATCCAACCGTCATTACATATTAATATACATTAATATACATTATCATATAATTATCATCCTCAAGTCTAACTAACTTTTCAACACCATCAACACTTCCCGTTAATTACAACACACCTTACAACCATGGCCAACCGATCCAAAAAACAAAACCCAGCCATCGCCACATCCCGTGGCGTCGTCCCGTCGTCCCGTCGTCCCGTGCCTGCATGAATCAACAAGCCAAAGATGGCGATGAACAGCGAAATGAAGATCATCCCACTGAGGTCACCTGTCGAAGTCGAAGGTGCCAGCGGTGGTGAAGGGCTTCGTGGCGAGATTTTGGCTGGAGAAATGGGAATGTTGAGGAATTTTGAAGCGAACGATGGAGAGTTTCACGGTGAAAACAATTGCTGGATGATGACTAAATTGGTGGATAACTAAACGATGGTTTATGGTGATGAAACAAATATCGGAGTGGTTTATAAACCCCAACTTGTTCTAGGGGGGTCACCTTGTAGATTTCGTTTCACAGGTTTAGATATGTTTGATATCCTATGGTAAAGCACATCGGTTCTCTGGAAATTATGCTCCCATACATATTACATAACCACATGGTGACCATTTCCTACACTAATCTACACTAGGTACTGTAGTTTCAGGGGATTTTAATCACCCTAATCATCCGTAGAAAGAGCAATCCTATAAATGTTATTGGGGAATCTAACACTGCTCATGGCATGGGGGATTAAAAAATGAAAGTGATCTTGGGGCTGTTTCTGACACCATGGATAGGTATATGGTTCAGTCAGAGATGATACAGAACGAGATTATACAAGGTGGTGCCAGTTATCGGATCATAAACCCACGTGACATCACCCAGCAGTCGTAACCATCATGACCATTAGCCCAGTTATAATCCAACTTGGAGGCTTTGGGGGATCACCTTCCACTGGGAATAGATGGGAATAGTAATTTCCGTCTTCCAAGGATTGTGCCAACTGGGGCGCGGGGCCGGGCCTGCAATCTACTGCGGGAATCTCTGAAAAAAACCAGCCTTCCTACAATGGCAACCTGACAACCTCAATGCACCATTTTTCATCAAGTGACTGATCATTCTCAGGTTGTTTTGTGTCACATTTCGCTGAGAGCCTTTGATCATGTTTCATCGAAAATTGGAAAGGCCACCACCTTTGGATTGGGAAAACCGCCCTGGTCTGGCCCGATCTCCAACACTTCCAGCAGGCCCAGGCCATGGTTAATCTTGCCCTGCAAAATTTGCACTTTCGCAGTGCAGAAGGAGGATGTGTTTTTTTCATTTGTGGCTCATATATGCTCATATAACCCATGAAAATTTACCACCAGCTGGCTACTTGGGAGTGCAGTTCCAGTTGTGACCCAGGGGTCGAAACATGACTCCCACAGAAAAGCTTGGTTTATCATGATAGAGAACCCCCCCAACCATAGTGACTAGTAGGGGTCCCATATGCCAAACATGGGGGCTTAGTTCAAGATGGTGTTCTAGCCATGCTCTTCACTGCTCCAGTCAGATCCCATTGTTGATTGTCCATGTCATATATGGGATACCCTCTGGTAAACTAACATAGCGAACTAGAAAATCACCATTTTTAATTGGAAAATCCACTATTTCTATGGTCATTTTCAATAGCTACGTTAAATTACCAGAGGGTAATCCTTCCCATTGACGAAGTCATATTTTTCAAGATGGTTGAAACCACCAATCAGCCCGAGTCGTGCGCCTAGATTTAGACCTTCTTCTTCTGTTCGGTCTTCTGCCACACATTTCGAGCTGGGGAACCTTCAGCAAAACGCTGCGTTCAGAGCCCCAAACGTTGCGATTCTTTTAAAACGGCACGCCCATCGAACAGTACACATCCGCCATGGTTCTTATAGCGCAGATATCAATAAAATTAGCAAGCTATGTTAAACTATAGGGAGATGTTGCAGCAAATCTCTAGATGAGTTTGTCTGAAAGTAGGATACTCCCAATTTTTGCATGTTCTTGCATGGTAACAAAAAAATGCGGTGGCACATAGTCTGGTGAAATCCATATAAATCCAAACAAATTCATAGGTTCGCCGGAAAAAAAAAAAGGTAAACCCTAAAATCCAATGGTTTACCATCTTCCCTATTTTCAAATTACTATTTTCCGGCCCCCGTTTTCAGACAGCCCCTTTTTGAATCGTAAACGGGACCCCCACATGTTACAGGTATGGCCTTTGACAATTACAACTGGCTTATGTATATCACTGAAGTATACTTAAGTGATACAACCAACCATAAATCAACTGTTAAGGGCCATAACTGTAAAACGCCCAGAAACGAATGCTGATTGGCCTCGATGTTTCGTGCATAAGCACCACCTTTAGGGGTGATGCGCGGGCTCGAGGCGTATCACATGTGCCATGGTTAAAATATGGGTTCCATCCGTTTTAATATGGCTTGATATGGGTTTATAATGGTTTATCACCAACTGGAAATTGGAATTTTAATCAACCCAAAAAATGACCATGACACACATGGCTTTCACTGACATATCAAGATGGAACCCAGAAAAAAGGATTGTTTCACCGACAAAAATGACTTAAAAATGACTGCCTTGGAGTGATTTCATTAGGATTCAAGCAAGGGTTGACCGAGATTTCAGGGTTGTTCTCCGGCCACCCAGATACGTTTGGAAGAATGGAGAGGTAAACAACCTTCCACCAACAGTGGCTAGTCACCTAAACTGGATTGAGGCAACCCTGAAAAATGGCAGTTTTACCCATGAAAATATGAGGATGTGACCAAGAGGGGAAAGCCCAGCTCGGTCTTTTGGTGGGATTTCTCTGACTTGGGTGGAACATAACCATCATGGTAAGTTGTTGGATCGTGTTTCCGTGTTTCCCAATCAATTCCCCAAATATGTCCCTATGATTCCAGATAAAATCAATGTTGGATCGACTGAATCATCGACTCAACGTCAAGTCACTGGTCTGGGATTTGATGAAAGCCCAAGAGACCTTGGGCGATGGACCACGAAAAACTGACCGCCTGAAATAAATCAGAGTCATGAAGAGTCTACTTAATAAGTAAGATTCAAGGTATTTGGATCCATTTCCAAATCATTTGGTCATGATGACTGAAGCATATATCTACTTCTTTGTTTTTCGAAGATGATCGAAGAGTCTACGGAAATCACGCAAACATGAAAAGGCAAAACTTTATCTAGATGAGTGGACCCAGTTCAGGCACCAAAATACCATGACCACCAACTGTGGCTTTCAATGCACGAATTTATATGATTTTATGAGATATACCTGAATGCTGAAGCAGAACATCTAAGCTAGGTATTTGAGGCTTCATATTTTATGAAAAATATCATGTTGTTGTGGCAATTCCCCTACTTTATTCCCAATTGAACATACCCCAAATATCATGATCATTGCCGTCTGGAGGGTGATCAAAAACGCATGACATATGTGAAAAACCCACCATTTGTAGATCAATTTCTTAGGTTTGCCCTAGGGAAATCTGGGCGTGTTCGGCACACTGACGTCTACCCCACGTGGTTGCCTCACTATTTCTGACGCTGAGTCAAAAAGCGCCGAGTCTCTTGCATGTTTACATGGTCATTTTTTGATAGTCCACAAAACAAATATGTTGGTGGTTGGCTGGTTATGTTCCATTGATAGCAAAAAACTAAAGGACTAAACTGACTAAACCACCCATCCAAGGTGCAAATCCCAAAAAAACCGTTTCAGACTCTGCGCTTACCTACATACCTACACGGACCCAAGGTGGGGACCCCCAAGGGATAAGTTAGCCATCGATCTCGGACCTGGAGGTGCCATCGAAAAATCATCCAGGACATGGAATCATGTGACAACTCAGCCATCAATTTCCCATGGGATCTGGCGTAAAAAAACATGTTATAAAGGATTTGCACTTGATCATGGGTCAAAAGCATTTGATTTGGGATAGGGTTTGGGATGTGAAGAGTACAAAGTCAAATCTATATCTCCATATACAGTATATATATATATGTATATTATGCACC
>Ga0126342_10019390_pt1 | contig 11560 bp, 10 predicted proteins | sample Cyp1metagenome_FD_92528 | JGI IMG/M metagenome (GOLD analysis project Ga0126342, IMG submission 92528) | Coral microbial communities from Lord Howe Island, Old Settlement Bay, Australia - Cyphastrea 1 metagenome | ecosystem: Host-associated > Invertebrates > Cnidaria > Coral ... | reverse complement strand
ACCACTATTGACCACTATTAACCACTATTAACCACTATTAACTACTATTAACCACTATCAGCAACTCTTAACCACTATTAACCACTATTAACCACTATTAACCACTATCATATCACTATTAACCACTATTAACCACTATTAACCACTATTAACCACTATTATCCACTATTAACCACTATTAACAACTATTAACTACTATTAACCACTATTAAGCACTATTAAGCACTATTAAGCACTATTAACCACTATTAACCACTATTAGCCACTATTATCCACTATTAACTACTATTAACAACTATTAACTACTATTAACAACTATTAACCACTATTAACCACTATTAGCCACTATTATCCACTATTAACAACTATTAACTACTATTAACAACTATTAAGCACTATTAAGCACTATTAAGCACTATTAAGCACTATTAAGCACTATTAAGCACTATTAAGCACTATTAACCACTATTAAGCACTATTAAGCACTATTAACCACTATTAACCACTATCAACAACTATTAACCACTGTTAACCACTATTAACCACTATTAACCACTATTAACCACTATTAACCACTATTACCCACTATTACCCACTATTAACCACTAATAACCACTATTAACCACTATCATATCACTATTAAATCACTATTTAACTATTGTGCGTCATCCAACCGGCATCATCCAGCTACTAAAAATCACCGAAAAAATTATCCGACAGTCCGACAGTGGAAACACATGTGCCGCGGTGAACATACCATTCCCAGTCATGGCTGCTATCTCCAAACATATAAAACCATGGTAAACCCTATATAAAAACATAGACAGTAAAACCCAAAGAAAACCCCATCTGGTTGGGTAATGGTATAGTGAAACATATTGTAATAGGTTAGTGGAACATATGGTATTATTATATATTATTATGGTATATTGAAATATTATAATGGTATATGATATGGATCTGGGTAAATTGTAATATTTCCCTATCCTGAATTCTTGGGCCATTTGGGAATGATTTCCCTTCTTAACCATGATTCCAGGGTTCGGGAGAACAGTGAGGTCGTTATAATTTACCCATATATACATATATAATAATATATATATATATACAAACTTATGATATAAATGGTATTAAATAATAACGATATGTCATGATGTATAATGATATATAATCTATAATGTTTACCCAGATGGATGTATATGGGGTATGGTCAGGTATGGTCATCCCATCATCATGAATAGGATTCCTCATGATTTCTCACAGTGGGCATACCCCCTATGAATGGCAAAATTATCTTGTTCTTTTATGGGAAAACACATCATGTTTTGACCATGGCACTTGGAGGCTTGTTTCCAACATAGAGTAACTTACAATTCAAGATCTTAGATGCCAGAAGATCGTCATGTACTATCTTTTATCTGGTCAAAGAAATACATGATATATATATATAATATAATATAATATTCATCTCCCATTTATCTAGCAAATACAAGTCTGGTTGGTGATATACCTACCCCTCTGAAAAATATGAAAGTCACTTGAGATTATTTTTCCCAATATATAGGAAAAAAAACATTTTCCAAACCACCAACCAAATGAAACATGGGAATAGATCACCATGTAAGAATATGCATGTCACCCAACCAAGCAGCCTCACACATGAAGCAGGCGTGGCTAAGATGGTCTGCATGGTGACAAAGGCTGCCGGGTGCTTGAACACCTCATAGAATGTGAACTCGTGGAACCCGGACTTGAGTTCCAAGATGCCGTGCTCATCGTCATAGAGCAGCCTCATGAACACAATGAACATCATGACACCGTGAACACAATGAACATCATTAGATATGCAGAAAAATGCCTCCAAAGTGCGACTCGTTCATCATCATGTGCAGCCGGTGTTCCCATCCATCTCCGAATTTTTCATATGAGGTTTTGTAGCTGTCACCAGTTGCCTTGTACCCATGAATGGGCACCCTCATGCGCCACATGTGCGCTGTGCCATGGAGGTCCTGTACCTTGGATCAGAAATCATATGAGAGGATTCATTGCAAAGCAAGACAACACATGTCTATCAAGAAATCATATGCCTATCAAGAGTATCCAGACAACACATGTCTATCTTTGCCAAAGCATACATTTGGAGAAAACTTGTGGTTTCACCCTGGAAAATTGTGAAAAACTGGTTATACCCTTCAAGTCATATATCAACTTATATCACGTATATCAACTTATACACCCTGGAAAATTGTGGTATCAAACTACTACCCATCCGGTCAAAAAAAAACCGCCCTCGAAGAAGCACCTCTGCAGAAACTTCGGATCCCTGGGCAGTGGCGGTGTCGCAAGAGATTTGACACGGCAAGAGGTTCGTACAAGGTGGTGCCCCCTTTCGATAGCTAAGTTGGTGAACATAACTCCAATAACTATGGTTTATAGGAGATATATCTATATATAGTTAGTGGGCTTATAACCAATTTATAACTGGGGGGGGCACCACCTTGTAGGTGAGCCATTCATTTACACAAAATCAATGGATTGGTTGAAGGGAAAATCTTAAACGAAAACCCATGGGTTTTTACCATCAAATTGATCGGGGTTTCCGGTTTAAATTTTCCCATCATCCAATTCTATGACAAAAACACGATTAGAGATATAGCTATTGAAAATGGTGATTTATAGTGGATTTACCCATTAAAAATGTTCTGCAAAATAACTAGTATGTTCTCCTTTGATGTCCTTCAATATTGATTATAAGTATAAGAAACAAGATGATCATGACAACAACAAGATAACACCGCCATTGTTGGATGCAACATAATTGCCTCCCCCTAGTTATGACTGGCTTAGTATTGGATTTCTATTCATTTGGAGTCCCTCAGTGGGTATTTCAAATCAGATGGATAGCATCGAAACCAATGCTAGAGTAGATCTGAACCGACATCCACTGACAAGTATTGCCATATTGCCTCTGATAAATTCACTCTGATCCAGCTAGAAACATGCATTCATAGGGAATGTTCCAATATTTTCCATAATTTGTAATATACATTACTGGTCGGTGGTATACCTACCCCTCTGAAAAATATGAGTTCGTCAATGGGGTTGGGATGACATCCTATATATGAAATGGAAAATAAAAATCATGTTCCAAACCACCAACCAGAGAAGTACTGGCACTATCTGGATGATTGCTGACCGTACTGGTAGTACCTCTGGTCCTCACTACATTGGCTTGTACAGTAAACAGATAAACAGTATCAAATTGAACCAGCCCAAATTGCCATCGATTTCAATATCTTACAATCATTGAAATGAATCAACCCAAAAAGTGTCATCTGTCCAACTAACATAGATTCCCCGGGTGGAAGACACATTTCCTCTATTTATTTGTGATTCTGAGGGCCAAATTGTTACTTTCGAGGGGGATAGTAGTTCGGCAATTATTGTATGATGCATGTCCATCCAAGTAGGCACTATGTTCCCCTTGCAGTTCGCTTACCAAGTGTGTGGCTGCATTATTCTGTCAACTGGTTGGTGGTTTTAACCATTTTGAAAAATAGCCAATGGGAAGGATGACATCCCATATATGAAATGGAAAATGAAAAATCTTTGAAACCACCAATCATATATTATCTGTATATAAACATATACATCCGCATTTCGGCTGGTTGCTTGTAGAACTTTGTACCATGCGAATGGGCCCCCCATTTTTGGACAGTTTCAGGCCTCAGCTTCTCGACTCTTTGCCTAGAAGGTGCGAGACAAATCGGATGGAACAGCATCCAGCTGGAAGATACTTCATATGGATCCATACTTTAAGATTTACAGTAAAATTAATGGTATACCGTACGCATCTGTATACCATATTTTAGTATTTTAGTATCCATGTTTACCATACCATCCAGCTAACATGGAACAGCATTAGCATAAAGCAATAGGATCCACAATCCCCAATGTTACCATAAATGGGTGGTATAAACATTATATATAAACTATCAGTTTTATATGGGTGCGTTATTGCTGGTTTACCAACATAGTAAATTTTAAACATTATCCATTGAAAAGGGTCGAGCAAGGTACATCGACATCTCATGGCATAAACCACATTTCTCATAAACGATGATCAAATGTAGGCCATAGAATGGGGGAGACCCATCACGGACCAACCTGAATGGGCATTTTATATATTTATGTCACTAGAAACAATAAAAATGTAACCAAACAAATATGTGATACGCTGCAATCTATGCAATCTGAAGGTTTCTTAAATTAAAAAAGGGACTCCAAGAATCTAGCCATGCAGTTTCGATTCAAGTCGAAAGTCAAGTTGAGAGAAGCAAACAAAAAGAGAACACATCTGATTGAAACTTTGGAAACTGGTTCACTTAAAATTGCCTGTTTTAGCACTTTACCAAGCTGGATATCAAACATCTTAAGATATCCTACCCTCTGGTAAACTAACACAGCTATTGAAAATGGCCATAGAAGTAGTGGATTTACCCATAAAAAAAAGGGTGACTTTCCATACTTACGTTAGTTTGGTAAGATGATTCCCCTATTACCTGGAGAATCCGGCGAATGGGATCTGGTGAACTAACCCCAATTACGAAGCCGGCAAGATCACTGCAGTCACAAAGGACTTGGGACATTGACACATTGACTGATTGGTGGTTTTTCGCCACCCCTCTGAAAAATGATGAACATCCAAAAACTATGGTTTATGATCATTTATGAAACTACATAGCTATAGTTAATGACTGGTTAGTGGTGCAATAACCATCTTGAAAAATATGAGTTCGTCAATGGGAAGGATTACCCCATATATTATGGGTGGTATACCTACCCCTCTGAAAAATGATGGAGTGAGTTCGTCACGTGGGATGATGAAATTCCCAACTGAATGGAAAGTCATAAAATTCCATGGTTCCAAACCACCAAACAGTGATTCTTAACAATTATTAACCATTATATTAGCCATGATTAACCATCATTACCCCACTAACCATTTATGATCCATTCATGTTCCAGTCACCACCAAACAGATTGAGTACTTGGAAGATTATCCCCAGGATCTGAAAAAAAACCTAGCTGGTCTGGCTAGTAATGTCACTCCTGAATAAGCCCTGCTTACGTCTCTTTAATTGGGGGGATAGCATAAACAAGTATCAGATGGAATGACTATTTGGGGAGTACCCCCTAATTAATAAACCATGGTTTATTAATCCGAGGTTGACATTAACCTTGATCATGAACAATCTTTAGCCATCTTAGATCAGACTTCCAGTTTTTTTTTCAAACATGACTAACATGACCAACACATCTTGCGACGATCGTCGGGCCCCTAAGTCGTTCCTCCCTTTATAGACATCCTAAGCACATTATGATCTCTATGGCATTAGCTCTTGATGTACGTCGAATTCCCATCGTGCATTCAAATGATATAGATGAATCTCCGTGACCGAAGGACACATGCGAAACAGCCTCTAGTTGCAACTATCCTGGATCGCGTACGTGGATCAGAAAGGCAATCAAGCCAAAGTATGAATACTGTTGGTTGTCGTCACAAGTTGCTGATTCCATACATGAAGGGCCCCCCCAGTGTTTCGTTTACAACACCATCACACTATAGATATACATCTACCAAAAACCACAGTTAGCCTATAGTTATGAACCGATTTACCTATCTAGGGAACCCCTTCCTGATCCTGCAGGTCTTATCACATTAATCTCGAGGAAGTTATATAATTCAACAGGACTCAACTCCTTCCAGCCAACATGGAAATACCGAGCCTGATTCATGCCAAACATCACACCCACCAAGGTCGTACCAACCTAAGTGGTGTGTTTGAGCCAGACAACCTAAGGGATCTTACATACCTACGCAAGCCAGGATCCAAGAAACGCAATAAAGAATTTGGAAGAGGTGCAGTTGATATGGGATCCACATATTCTCTGCTTATACAAGTAGGATTCATTAAGATTCCGTATGGTGGGTATTCTGCTTTGGCGGGGGATGACGCTAATCAAAACCATCAGTCGATGTGGCGATGTGAGGTCACTCCATGCCGCAACACAATTCATCCACTTAGGTTACATCCGGATCTGTTGTGATTATGATTACAGTGATGTCGTATTCTGGTTGAAGTTTTAAGAAAACTGGCTCAGATGTTGAACATTCCCATAAACGGATACGGATGTGTGATGTCTGCCTCACTGAGATCCAAGAGCTAAACCACTAGTTGCCTAGTATCAGTCATGCAGTAAATACAATAAATGGGTGTTCAGTTTTTGGCTAAATCAGCATGAATCATCTACAAATGGGCCGTTTTCCATCGCAAACTGTCATGACCAGAGGCTAAACCGCTTTTTGATGTTGAACGAAAACCACTGAAATGTAGGGCCCCCAAACGATAGCTAAGTTGGTGAACATACCTCCAATAACTATGGTTTATGATACTTATAACCATTAATAAGTATTCTGTTCACCAACTTAGCTATCGTTTTTTGGGGGCCCCACATTGTTTCACACCGAGTTCCTTCGAGTTCTTAAAGCAGAACAAAACAGCTGAGAAGCGAAGATTGTCATGGCAATGAGCAGGGCAAAGTCCAGTTGCGCCTCGGAGTCCGACTCGAAGCCGTTGCGATGTTTGTTTCGTCCCCGTTTTCTGTGGTGAACTCCCACTGGGAAATCACCAATCTCATATGCTCCTGTATGGTATATTGACCTACAAAACTGGGTGATTTTGTTCGGGCAACTGTTGGAACAAAATAAATAAATCTTCCATACATGGAGCATATTAATGGGAATGGAGAATCCATGTCCTTTTTTTTTGGTAGTTCCTTAAGCAAATCTACAGTTATGGCCATTTATTAGTTATAACCAGCTATAACCCCATTTATAGAATGTATAATCCCATAGAAATAACCAGTTATAACTGATAAATGGCCATAACTGTACGTTAAAGATGAGGGTCATCAAGGATTAACCATTCGAAATATGGCAATCTGGCTGAGTCATGGCTGAGTCACCCCCATATTCCCAGCAGAAATGCTGAAAAGTGGTGGTTTTTCACTGGCCGAACACCTGGCCGAAGCATAAACAAAATGGTGATTAAATATGAGTTAATCCAATTAATCCAATTAGAATCTATGATCGACAAATGGGATTCAGCCGGATTTTGTCCAAAAATGAGGGTATACCCGAAGATTGTTGTCTGGATGTTGTCTGGTTGGTGGTTGAGCCACCCCTCTGAAAAATATGAAAGTCAAATGGGATTATTGTTCCCAATATATGGAAAAATGTTCCAAACCACCAACCAGTTGTTGTAATTTGGAATATGATGATCAACAATCACATCTGGCAGATCCACTAAAATTCAGTCAAAACCAAATAGGCCCTTGTTAACAAGCAAGTGAGTGATCATCCGTGATCTGCAACACTTGCTCATTAAAGTGATGTGTTCAGCCCCCAAAATACAGGAGGTAATCCTAGGTTCTGCAGTTTCACGAATAAAACACGTTTGTATTGAGCACGATCTTTTTTTTGGGTACAAGAATATGCACACACCAGTGCCGACTTCTGCTTCATGTATGAAGAAAAACAAAAAAATCTTTGGCAAAGACACCCTTTTCTTGGCCCATTGACACCGGTAGGACTTGGTGCCCCGCCACTGGGTATACTGGAAACTACAGCATGCCTATGTGCATGTGGATATCCAACCTTCGTTGCACAAGACTTTGTAACTTCTGCTGGGATTTCATGATATCCTGTGCGCTCCATCAAAATGGCAACAGAAAAAAAAAACACACACACACCAAAAAAAACAAACGTCCGATCCACTATTCACCTACAGTTACCTCAGGACAATCTCCCAATCTGCTTACCCAGTAATATCAAAACAGGCGCTTCAAAAGGCTCGATTTACACCATTTGGATCCATTTAGATATATACTTAGTATGTACCTCATTTCTCAGCTATGTTTGATTAGCAAAAAATCGCGAGAACTAACCAATCCACATTCTGAATGGTTGAATCCATATGTCTGGCGCGCCATGATCACCAAGTCTTGGCATCTTTTGGAAGGCGCGCTTCCGCAGTCCGTGCAGCAACCTTCATCCACCACTTCCTAATGGCCTCGATGCCAAATACCCTGCAGTTTGTCCATCGTGGCTAGGTCAACTTGGTCAACTGCATCCAAATTGTCCTGCAGCCGACGGTGGCAAGGGTGAATGGTTGTCCATTCACCATTGCAAACGTTAGCTGCAGGACAATTTGGATGCAATTCAGGCGCTGATTGAATCTGGTGCGCTGGTGATACACAAATTTGGTCACTTGATTCTTGTTGGCACCGGCTTCAACCAGTACACGGATCGAGATGACCCGCTTGAGCTGCAGAATACAATGTTGTTTCAGCAGTTCTTGTGGCTAAATCCTTGCTGGCCCCAACCTCAACCAGAAAGTTGACAATTTCAAGATGACTTCTCTTAGCTGCAATGCGCAAGGGTCCATGGTGTTGATCCCAAAGTTGAGCGTTGATCTTTGTTCGCCCCAACTTCGACCAAGAATCTGACAACATCAAGATGGTCTGCTATAGCAGCATGATGCAATGGTGTTGACCACCAAAAAATTGTAAGCTGAGCCTTGTTGGTGCCAGCATCAACCAGGAAGCGGACAATGTTGAGATGGCCATTCTGTGCGGCAGTGTGCAGTTGTGTTTGCCAATTTTTTCAAAGAATGGCTGGTCTGTGCTGGCCCCAATGCCTACGAGAAAGCAAACAATGTCGAAGTGGCCAAAGAGTCGGATGCGAAATGCAGTGGCGTCATCCCAGAATCGCTTGACTGATCCGTGTTCGCGCCGACAGCAACCGCCGGACAATGTCAACACATGATCGATGGATGCAAAGGCTGCATTTTGGGCTCCAATTTTCCAGTCTGCAGTTATGGCCATTTATTAGTTATAAGTACTTATAACCCCATTTATAGAATGTATAATCCCATTTATAACCGCGGAGTTTTCCCCTGCTGTCATCGACGCTGGGATTCCGAGGTCTTTGCAGCAACCGTTTCGCGCTTCAGCCGAGCCAAAAAACCTAAAATCATCTGGAATTTACCATAGCTATTGAAAATGGCCATAGAAATAGTGGATTTACCCATTGAAAATGGTGATTTTCCATAGTTATGATGGATAATTATGAATAGCTGCTTGGTGGTGCAATTTCACCTGAAAAATGATGGAGTTCGTCATAGTTCGTCAATGGTTGGAGGATGACATCCCATTTATGACATGGATTATTATGGAAAGTCAAAAAATTCCATGGTTTGAAATCACCAACCAGATTAACCACTATTAACCACTATTAACCACTATAAACCACCATAAACCACCATTAACCACTGGAATCTCGGCTCGTCATCTTTCGAGTCGTCTCGCCGGATTTTTATTTTTCGTGCCGTCCCGTCTCGCCGGAGACTCCGGAGGTTCTGCAGGTGACACTTGCCGCAAAATGGCTGCAGTACTCACAATCTTTCACTTGAAAATCACCAATAAAAGATACAAGGTGGTGCCCCAAGATAGCTAAGTTGGTTTATAACTCCAACAACTATGGTTTTTGTTGGTGATATATCTATAGTATTCATGGGCTTATAAACCAACTTATAACTGGGGGGGGGCACCACCTTGTACAACAAGTACATCTTCCTCATAACATTAATATAACAGGTAGATAAATATGGAACACTGTGAAAGAGCATCTGATCGATCTATCATTCATGTTCCTTCTCGTTACAACAGCTCAATCCACTGGACCAAACTCTGGCCCAATGACTGGGAACCAACTGCGAGCGCCCGGGATTTCAGCTCCCTGGTATAAATGGTTTGGGTTTTTGACGCTCACATAGATGTGCATCCCAGAGATAGCAAGTCAGCAATAACCTTTTTTTTTGCCAAGTTGTGGGATATAACATAATATACCATGATATACCATGATATACCACAGTCTTAGGGCTATGAAAATATCTATGAATCACCTACGACAAAAAGCCGAGTATCAACTCCAAATCCAAGGGTGCCAATGATGTGATATGTGTTATCCCAGGCTCCAACTGATCCAGGTGGCTGAAATCTCTAATTCTTCATGGATTCATATGGATTCAGTGGATGGATCCCGAGTTTTGCCAAACTGCTTCAACCACTACTGGTTGGTGGTTGAACCTACCCCTCTGAAACATGATGGAGTTCGTCACTGGGGATGATGACATTCCCAATATGATGGGAAAAATAAAACATGTTCCAGTCACCAACAACCAGACTATTTTAAGCACCATTTTTCATGGTTAAACGCGGCTTTTTCCCACCTTTGCTGTAAGCGCAACTCCTGATGGCTGATCTCGGGTTCCAGGCATCATGCCGCGCTTGGGTATCGACCTCAAGTTGTCGCCGGGATGGATCCCAGTTGATACCCGCATAAACTTGCCTCTGTGAAAAATGCTACAAAGTGGTGCCCCAGTTCGAGAACGCTAAGTTGGTGAACATAACTCCAATTTCACTATGGTTTATAGGTGATATATAGGTGATATATCTATAGTTAATGGGCTTAATAGTTAGCTAAATTGGTTTATAACTCCAATAACTATGGTTTTTGTTGGTGATATATCTATAGTATTCATGGGCTTATTTCACCAATTTATAACTGGGGGGGGCACCACCTTGTGGGTTTATCCTTGCCTCTCTCGAAAAAACCGGGGTAGCTGCCCAAAAACCTTCACGTCAAAACATGTGTTGTTTGGACTGACATCGCCGCATGGCATCAATTTGTTATCATTATTTGCACTGTGGTGCCCCCCCCCAGTTATAAATCGAGTACAAGTCCATTACCTATAGATGTATCACCTATAAACCATAGTTATTGGAGTTATAAACCAACTTAGCTATCTTGGGGGCACCACCTTGTGTAATACAACTTCCAAGCCTCACACTATCTTTAATCATTCGATTGGTTCAAGGGGAAATTGAAACCTTAAACCCCAATCATTTTGATGGTAACAAGCAGCCAGTCTTTTCTTCATCGCCACCATCCATCTAAAGGTTCACAAACAACAACGACCCGACCCTTCTTTCCAAGGCATCTTGATAAATGTTCATCATCATGTTCCCAAGTGTTTCACCATATTTCTGATGGGGATAAACCATCTTCAACCATGTCAAAGCATATTTCATGGCCTTTCCAGGGGGTCCAGGCCCGAAAAAAATCCCAAAACTCTCCACGCATCTTCCAGGTCAAGGTACCAGATAGGGCTTCCCCTCGGGGTCAATGCGCATCGCCTCCCCATCGGAACACAACTCAGAACGGAAGTCGCCCTTGTACCTGGCGCAAAAAAGCTGGATGGGGAGATGATTTTTTGGATGGCTAGTAAGTTGGACAGCGTATGCATATAACCTACAATGTGGGGCCCCCCAGTTATAAGTTGGTTTATAAACCCCATTAACCATAGTTATAAGTACAATAAACCATAGTTATTGGAGTCATAAACCAACTTAGCTATCTAGGGGGCCCCACATT
>Ga0126342_10019389_pt1 | contig 11560 bp, 12 predicted proteins | sample Cyp1metagenome_FD_92528 | JGI IMG/M metagenome (GOLD analysis project Ga0126342, IMG submission 92528) | Coral microbial communities from Lord Howe Island, Old Settlement Bay, Australia - Cyphastrea 1 metagenome | ecosystem: Host-associated > Invertebrates > Cnidaria > Coral ... | reverse complement strand
GTCGTCGTCGTTGTCGTTGTCGTCGTCGTTGTCGTCGTTGTCGTCGTTGTCGTCGTTGTTGTCGTTGTTGTCGTCGTTGTCGTTGTCGTTGTCGTTGTCGTTGTCGTTGTCGTTGTCGTTGTTGTTGTTGTTGTTGTTGTTGTTGTTGTTGTTGTTGTTGCTGTTGCTGTTGCTGTTGCTGTTGCTGTTGCTGTTGCTGTTGCTGTTGCTGTTGCTGTTGTTGTTGTTGTTGTTGTTGCTGTTGTTGTTGTTGTCGTTGTTGTTGTTTCCCACTCAAGACAGGAGCAAGAAACCTGCGAGTCATTTTTCCCACTCTTTCCCGGAAGGTGGTCCCTGTTTCTGACTGGATGATACTATTTCTGGCCGAGCCCTCAAGATTTCTTGCCAGGAAACTATTTCTGGCCAAGGTTTCAGTATTTCTGGCGAAGAGGGATATTGTATTTTCAGAAATACGAAGTTTCTATGCTATAGGAAAGGAGCTATCTTATTTCTAATAGCTGTATCGCTATTTCTTGAGATCCTGGTGAAATGACCTCTCCTTATTTCTGGCCAAGGCTTCACTATTTCTGGCGGAGGGGGTTCCCCGTTCTGCAACTGTCTCGACCGATGGTCCGGCGACCCGCACCCAAGTTCCTGCAGAATCTATTCTTGCGTCAGGTTAACCAGCTGCACGGAGTTCTCGAGCAAGCTCAATCTGCTCCCTGGCTTCTCTAGACAACAGATTAACAGGCAAAGGTGGGTTGGACCTATCTCTTTTTGGGTGCCTCTCCCTTGGAGATGCGGCTTTACCAACAGGTGCTGGCTCCTCCTCACTTTCAACCTCAAAACTTTCCTCCTCCTCCTCCTCCTGATTCCTTTCCACTGCCTCGCGCGCCTTGGCAAAAGCCGGAGCTCGCGCAGCGAGCTCTTCTGGTGTTGGCGGCGGATGTTGTGGCGGCGGTGGAATATTAGAAGGGACTAAAGGTGGTGGTGATGATGGTGGTGATGATGGTGGTGATGGAAGTTCAGCTACTGACAAGGGCTTTACAACAGCTTGACTACTGGGAATCGTAGGGACTACTTCAGTTGTTTGGGCAGTACCTGAATCCTTTTTCGCAGTGGCTGATGTGTCGCGTTCTTTGGGAACAACGACCCCTTGTGGTTGATTAGAGTTTGGCAAGGGATTCACAACAGGATTATCTTTGGGGGCTTCTGGAACGGCTGCACTTGATGGAGCACTACCGGATGCCTCAGTTGCAATCACTGTCGTGTCGCGTTCTTTGGGAACAGCGACTCCTTGCTTTTGTTTCGGCGGCTGCAAAGGTTTCGCAACAGATTCAACTTCGCGGGAACTTTCGGAGTCGCTACACTTGCTGGAGCACTACTCGAACCCTCGGATGCAATGGCTGTTGCGTCGCGTTCTTTGGGAACAGCGACCCCTTGCGGCTGCTTTTCGCTGGTGGTGGCGAGGGCTTTGTCACAACAGGTTTAACTCTGGGAACTTGTGGAACTGCTACACTTGATGGAGCACTACCAGGACCCTCAGATGAAACGGCTGTTGCGTCGCGCTCTTTGGGAGCGGCGACCCCTCGCGATTGTTCTGGGAACGGACGGATGGACGATGATATATGGACACTGCTATACTCGGCTTGCTGTACAACTTGATCCGCAGCACGCAAAGTAGGTTGCCAGTCAGATGCTGGCGCCTTCGGCTGCTGTGCCTTTGGCGACGCAGCTTTGGGTGGCTCTTTGGGCTCTGGAGGTCGTACAACTGCTGCGCCACCAGCCGAAGCCGGGTCAGCGGCCCAAGCTCTGGGTCTTGCAGGAGCGTTTGGGCCTACGTACCTATAGTAGTAATCCCAACTTTCTTGAGGAGGGAATTCACTACCCAAAATGTTCAAGTTAATGATACGCTTTGATGGTAGCACGCCACTTTCAACTGCGTGACGACCGTGTCCAACACCACGCCTTCTGTCTAGGCCGTTGACGGGGACCCAGCGTTCGTATTCAGGCCAGATATTATATGTTAGCACTAAACACTGAGTTACGGTCAAGTATCCAGCAATGGCTTCGTGATTAGCGACTTGCCACTTTTGGTCAATGTGAACACTGTCCAAGTAGTATCTGCCCAACCAAAAACCACGGCCTGACCTCCCTCCTGTATTTTGATACAGCCAGTCCCTAAAAGTATCCAAGTCACTAAACCAGGCCCGGTTGGCTTCCTGGTTTCTAGTTGTCTGCCCACCGCGTGAACTCCTCTGTCGAGTGTGCTGTTTTGGACCTGCAGATGGAGCGGAGGGAGAGTGACCGGTACGAATAGGCTCAACACCAAGCTCAACTAAGTTGGGGCTAGTGGGTGGTGCAACAAAATCAGATGTGTCTAGTTGAGTATTGGATGTTGTCGCGACAGCGGAAGCGTCAACGACCCCAGGGTGTGCGGATGCAGAACTTGGTTCAGAAACTTCTGTGGCTTCTAAGACGGCTGAATCTACACTTGCACCTGGGTTTTCTGTCGCGACAACGGTTGTGTCTACGACCTCAGGCTTAGCCGATGCCAAGGCTGGTTCGGATGCTTTGTGGGACCCTACTGCAACTGTCTCAAGTTGCACGGATGTGGCAGCTTCGAGTGTGTCGGCTTGTGGACTCTTGGGATCCACTTCAGCTTTGACAACGGCTGCAACAGTTGTGTCTTCACCCAAGTTTGATGTTGTGGTACCTTCCAATTGATCTGCGGCTTCAGAAGCTATCTCAGTAGAGGATGGATGAAGTGGCTGCTGGTCTCCTGTTTGATGTGTCCCAGACTGTTATTGGCACCTTCCAATCCAGAAACTTCGGAAAAAGTTATGTCAGCAGCTACCTCTTCCGTCGCGGCGTTGTCGCCAGCGACCTCCACTGATAAACTTCCAGCTACAGGCACCTCACTCGTTGACCGTGCTTCCTGGAACTCCTCCTTCACCTCAGTCGACAATCCTTGGGATTGGTCAGCTTCAGCAGGCTGCTGGTCACCAGTCGACGGCACGGGAAACCGCCCAGTTTCGGGAAACTGCGGCGCCGGTTCAGTAGTCGGTGGATTAAATTCCTCAACACCTTCTGCTTCCCCTAGAGCGTTGGTTCCTTCCACTGGCGTTTCGGCTGCCGCGCTGTGATCAGCTGCGACCTGCTCGGAAATGTCTGAGGGCATGCAACAGCGAGCGAAGTGCGAAAAGTACCAGGGGCCTAAACCAGTTATGGACGGATTAGGTAACCCTTAAAAACACGCTATACGGCTGATAATCAGTGAAAACAAAGGGACGAACAGACAACCCAAAAGAAAGGGTGACCCAATCCGCCCATAACCCTGTACCCAAACCAAGCACTCCTTTTTGGCGGAGCACTTGAGCCAAGCGTCAATAGCGTAACATGTTGACCCGACCCGGTGATTGTGGGGAAGGGAAAACAAAAGGTTACCTATTTCGAACTACGGATACTCTCCATATCTATAGCACAAGATATGGGGTGCTATACTGTACATTGAGTATTCAGCATAACTATTTTGGAGTCAGGTGGTGCTCATAGCTAAGCTATATACACTACGCTATACCTGCTAAGCTACATGTAGTGGGGGCTCAGGGGTCGATATATTTCAACTTAGGTAGTTCGAGATAAATCAGTAGGTAGGTGAGTAGACAGATAGACAGACAGGTAGACAGATACATGGAATGGATAGAATATATAATATATAGAATAGATAGAGTAGATACACTAGATAGAATAGATATAATAGATTACATTTATAGCATAGAAAGAATGGATACAATAGATAGAATACATAGAATGGGTGAAGTAGGTAGAATACATGAAATAGATAAAAATACATAGAAGACATAGAATAGATCGATTTGGTAGATGGGAAAGATTGGATAGATTCAATAGATTCGACACTTTCGATGGATTCGATAGTATCGATAGATTCAATGGGTTGGATACATTGGGTAGATTGGGTAGGTTGGATGGATTGGATGGATTGGATAGGTAGGTTATAGATCAGGTGGATTAGATAGATTAGATACATTAGATGGATTAGATAGATCAGATAGATAAAATTGATAAGACTGGTAAGATAGATAATTCTAAATAAGACAGACAAGATAGATAAGCTAGATAAGCTGGATAAGCTAGATAAGCTAAGTAAGATAGATAAGGTAGATAAGATAGGATAGGAAAAGATAAGATAATATGATTTAATATAAGATCAGGTAAGCTAGATAGAGCCTGTACATATTTGTGACATAAATATATATATATATATATTCATACTTTTAGCTGTCCGTATCGCAACTTCTTGTGAATCCACAAAGACCTGTCCTTGTAGTCCATGATCTTCTGCAATTCCTCTTGTGCGGCATCTCCTGAATAACCTGAATGGGATCGTCACATCCATCGTGTGTCCAAAAATGAGCCACTCTTAAACTCCGATGGTATATCATATGATCATTTTCTTAATCAGAAATCGCCATTTCGAATACACCACTTCTCGACAAGCCCAATGCCTGTGTGAAGGAAAAAAAAGGGATAAATCCATTTTTTTTCACTTCAATCAAGCTAAATCAGCTAAATCTATGTTTTTGCTGATTGTAATAATCTAAAATGAGTGAAATCCCCATGTTTGGCTGGCAACTCTTTGGCTGTTTACCACAACTTGGCGTTTGAAAAAACCCATTTTTCAACGGATCATCCCGCGTGCGCGGCACCTGCGGTGAATTCGGAGACCACCGAGGCTTCTTTCAGCCGGTGGTGGCCTGGAGAAACATGGGAAAATTCGAAAGTGGTGAGAAACATGGCCTAAAGGATGGTGGAATACGGATGGTTGATTTTTTTTGATTTGGATTCCATGGGGGGTCTTGGGATTAAATAGATGTATGATTTGATCACGTGTAATGGTGAATAGATGGGATTAAATGGGTACATAATCAACTATAATGGTGATATAATCGGAATATAGCCAACAGTCATAAGTCCACATAGGGTATATGATGTATACATATATAGGGAGATGTAATCGGTTTGATTCCACATTTAATGGAAAAAACTACCCACAGGTTTATCATAATTTCCCTGTTAGTTGATAGTTATTTTGAGGGATAGCCAATTTTTGAAACAAACATCACAACAAAGTCAGATGCCAAATACTGACGCTGAGTAGATCTTGATGTATTTCTCCAGGTAAAAATAAGAGCCAGAATCATGATGAGAAAAAATGATAGTAGTTTTAGGTCTCATGATGATGATAAACAAAAACACAAGAATGTTACAATGCATCTGTTTTTTGGCAGAAATGCACAAGAAATGTGCATGCAAAAACAATAGCAACCATCCCCCCCACCAGGGCCCTAACTTGGCCTTTTTCAGTCTCGGGTTGTTGCTTCAAACTCTTCTCTCGAAGTTCCAGACGTTTGTTCATCCTCAGGAAACCCAAGACTTGGAAAGATACGCTGTAGAAATATCGGGATAGCACGCGGACGAAAACGTTTTTTGATTGAAAGTACATGGGGTACACTATGACTACATGGGGATGAAAAGGCCGTCTACATATGCATTGCATTCCCTTCCGCCCTCTGTTTGGCTTAACAGCGCACTTTTCTGTGCCAGGGTCAAGGTGCCCATCTGCGAAGATCATCCTAGCCAATTCATGGCCTTGGGTGATTCAGGTAAGATCGCCGTAGCCAAACATTTGGCGTTAGGTGAGCAAAGTGGAAAAGTCCTAGCCAAAACTTGGTTTGGGCGTAACAAACTTGGTCAAAACCAAGTGCCAAACAATGGCTCCGAGACCAAAATTCCCAAAACCAAGCCCTAAACACTGGGGAAGGCATGCGTCAGCAAGGGCTTGGTCTTGGTTCAAACAGCAGTGAAGGCGGTAAGCAATCAGGCGCCTAACAATCAAGGTCACTTGAAATTCCTTGGCACTGCCCGGGCCAAATTTTGCCAACACCATTGGATTTCAGAAACGTTGCCCTGGACAGTGACCATTACATCACGCAGCTGTATTCTTGCATCTACTTCTGTCTGCTTCAGTGGCAAGCTTTTGTTGTTCAAGCTTGTGCGTTGCACTGCTGTCTTTGCATTTCACTTCGCAAGCTCATTGGCCGAAGTGACTGTGTCGAAGAAAGCCCACTACGCAAAACCCATGGGCTCTAGCTTGCCCTGCCTGCACTTTCCAGTAGGAGCTATTGGTGCCCTTTTTTGACTTGGAGGCTTCCGACCAGACGGCCTCTTGCCAGACGGCAGTGCATTTCCAACTTTAGCCACTACATTCCTAAAGCCTTTCCAGCTGATACTCAAAGCTCTTCAGCTCTTCAAATATTCCACAGAAATTGGCAAGCTGAAATGTATGAACAGGCAAACGCGAGCTGATGTTCAAACAAGCAGCCCCAAGGATCATGACTTGGAGTCCAAGCTGCATGCCGGCTACGGCCATTGTGAAACACGGCCAGGCAACTGCAAAGGGGCAGCTTTTGCCAAGACCAATCGCAAGTCTGCCAATATGCAAGTCTGCCGAAGCTCCATGCAATGCGCTGAATGCACCTGATTCTTCAACAGCAACGATTCATCATCTGGAGCTGAGCTGGTACTGAAACTTTGTGTTTAGAGTGTTGGCTCCAGAAACATCTTTGATGAAGTCTGCATGCTATGCTGCTGCAGAAGTATCCCGGTAGTTGACAAATGTCGTTGAGGAAACTCGGCCCCTGAAGGCATGCGCAGCGATGGTACCAGTGGCTCCTCGCTTTTTGCCAATTGCAAAAACACCACGAACAACGCCATCAAGAAAACGCTGCTCAAACGAAACGCAGACTATGCTTCGTACCATGCTTGCAAGCACAAGGCTCTCAGATGGCCAAGCACTCCAGGCACCAAGGCAGGTGAAGTGCAGGGAGCGGCCATATATTCCCCCGAGGCTACCCCAACAGCATCTGCCTGCAGCTTCCTCCACAATCCAAACGTACCGTCAAAACTTCTAATCTCTGAATGCGGAGTTCATGAGCCAATGATCAGAACAGCACGCTTTTGTCTGAATGACTCATGGGCCAATACTGCTCAAGATTTTCTAGGGATAGGTGTCATTTGCCATGGTGGGCCAAATAACTTATTTTGTGGCCAAGGGCGCTGAAGGCCTTCTTGCTCGTGTCACTGGCAAAGTTGTGGAAACCAAAGGAGATACAGTTGTGGTGGCCACCAGACCTTGTGACGTGAAAGGCATCCCGAACCATTTATTAGCTTCTGCTCCAGGTGACCATACCGAGATAACTTTCCTTCGAATCCCTGCCAGTTCTTGCGTCTATAGTAGGCCCCCTGTTTGGCTTGCCTGCGACCCTGGCCAGTTGCCAGATTCTGATTTGGGCTGCATGGGGAGAGCTTGGCCAAGAAGTGTTAGCAGCGAAGCGGAGAAACCGCACGTGGAAAAGAAAGGTGTCCACGCCAGAGCCCAAAAGCCCAGCTTTGTTAGAGGACTTGGGCCGCTTCAAAGGCATGTTTCAGGCGAGGGACTCGGAGAAGGACAGCTCAGACAGCGAGGGCCTGGCCCTGCAAAAAGTGAGCCGGAAGCATCAGCCTCCGGGAGGTCAGTTCATCCCGAGAACTTCCATCTGTCCAGAAAAAGAGCAGCCGAAAAAATGCTTCTCACCACGATATGATGCAGACACTGTTGGGGAAAGGGATCTCAGAGGGGAGGGGCAAGAGCCCAGCAGACCTCATGCCTTACCTGATGATGAGCTTCATGATGGACCAGCGCTCCAAGGGGTCGAAGAGAAGCCGTCGGGAACGGAAGCGGATCAAGAGGCATCCGCGGAAGATTTACAGTGGAGGATGGGGATTGTGAGGGGGCAATGTTGGACAGTACGAGATTACCTCAAAAAGCAGAACTGGGGGAAGGTCAAAGGCATGTACAGATGTGCCATGATGGACGCCCAGGCATACGAACAGTACTTTGCCGGAAGCTACCGGCGACTTTGCGCCACTCTTCCCATGCATGCTGCCTTACCCTGAAGCCATAGGTGATGGGGGTACAATCGAGGGTGCGACCGACCTGCTGTGGTGGGCCAAGCGACATGTGAATGTGTTTGTTGCCTGGTCAAACTATGTGGTGTTGGGCTGCCCGGATTGTCGAGGCAACACGCATGAGCCGCAGGTTGCTTATCTGTATCGCGAATCTGCGCGAAAGTTTGCAGATAAGTTGCTGGGCGAGGTGACTGAATTTGGCTCTAGCGATCTGATTGAGGATGCCCTCAACAAAAGGATAAATAAGGCAACCAGCTATGAAACCAAAAATCAGCGAAAACCAGTCAAGCTGCCAGTCCCCAGCGCCTTGCAAGCACCTTTCCAGCAGATAGCGATGATCCCTGTCAGCACGGTCAAAGGCGTGCAGCAGCAGCGCTATGGCACTCCCTGCTCCGGCGCCCGATGTGAGAGCTCGGGCCATATGCACTTGAAATGCACCATTGGATTAAAACATGCTCCTCATATATACATATTATATCTATCTATCTATCTATCTATCTATCTATCTGGATGGATGGATGGATGGATAGATTGTTAGTCAGATATAACCAACTAGAATGATCTAGAATGAGGAGATTGATGGGATTCAACAAGTTGACAACCAACTATAACAGAGATCTGAGATATGAAGTGGGGAAAATAACCAACATATTCATATTCATGATGTGGGTGCTTCAAAAATCAGGTATACCTCAAACGTATCATTGATTAGCATAGGGGGGTCCAATGTTTCAGACAACTCCATATATATGATTTCTAGTTGTTTCCAGGAAACTCAACACGTTGCTCCACCAAGATCTTCTTCTCTTGAACTTCCCTGTCACGTTGATTCCTTTCCTGCTGCTTCCAGGGGGCCCGAGTGTTGGGAAACCTTTCTTGATGATTCAGGTTGGGGGGCAAAAACACCAACTCTGAGAAAGAACAAGCCCCTGGATTCTGGGCCGGATTAAAAAAAACGCAAAGACTGGGAAATGGAACCAAATCTTCAGGATGGTATAAGCGGTGATATTTACCATACTGTCATGGGAATACCAACCAGCAACAAAAAAACCGAGTCCCTGCTTTCCCCTGCTTCACTGGAAAAATCAACGGACTATGCCCCAAATAAAGATCACCCAAAACATGGTGACAAAAAGGTCCTTGTGTCTGTGTGGACTACCCAAAGTGTTTGATCAGAATGGCCTACTTTTGGCTACGGTTATTCGCTGCTGTTGGTGAAATGCACTGGAAATATCTTGAAAATCCGAAATGTTGCCTGAAATCAGCGAAACCCCATTTCTAAATCCACACTACAAAGAATTTTAAATCCAGCATGTTCCAGTGGCACTGCTATCCATAAAAGGCTGAGGCTTTTTTTTGTCTCCTCCATGACGCCCTGCTCAAAGCGGTGCAGCTCAGCTTGAGCCATCTCCTCAAAGGCATCCCCCTTGAAATACCAAAATGTGAGCAATTGGCAATATATGATATACCATGATATAAGTATGATTAGTATAATTGATAAATATCATTAGTTGTCTGACAAGTTGATTAGTTGATATTAGTTGTATCTCCAAAAAGTGGTGCGGATTTGGGTCAATTCCGATAGAATGATATCGGATTTGGCAAATTTATGCTGTTTCATGCAAGTTTCAGGTTGCTCTTTTTCTTTCGAATATCGAGTCTACTGAGATCATCCCACGATGGCAACGTAAAGCAGGGGAATGGCTAGCATTCGTAGCATGTCGGGTATGGCTCGAGTCGGGTAACTGGCTAACTGACCCACAATTGATTGTCGGCATTGCTTGTTTTCGGTCTTAATTTGGGGATATTTGGGGTGCAATAACTTTGAACCATCCCATTTCACCAAAATGAATCGGGAAAACCAACTCGGTTTTAAAGAAAACGAAAAACAGAGGTAGCTAGAAGTCACCAATGAAGCTGAGCATGTGTACGCGAGGCAGTTTGAGCGTTTAAGCGAGAAAAAATGCGAATTCAACCATGCAAGAAAACAATCAATCAACAATATTGGAGCATGAGCAAACTGAAGACATGACGCGGAAAAAAAAAGCCAGATGTTGTTGCATGGGTTTCACTCTAAAGTTCGGACGCTCGACACAGGGAGACGCCTCTGAAACTTGAGAAGCATAACTGGCATAACTCATCCTGGAATAGAAGGATATACAGCAAGTCCCAACAAATCTGGAGGCCACTTTCCCATGGTTTCCTCTAGATTTCCGCTTAAACCAATCCATTATTGCAATTATAATCCATTCATATCAAGTTTATGGTATTCTATGGTCATCTCATCTCCCGTCCTTGGCATGATAGGCATCATGGGACAACAGCAGGAGTTCCTCATAGTCACGCTCCTTGGTTTCTCAAAATCATGCTATTATGGCTTCCAAGAAAATGAACCCGATGAACCCGTTGAACCCGTTGACAAAGACCACATTTTCTAAACAAAAACATGCAAATGGTGATTCAATGTTGCTCAATGGGCAATATATGGCAATATTGACATATATTATCCATAGTTTGGGCATTGTTTGCCTTTGGTTTCCAATACGTGGAACTGGCAAATCAAAGGTCGGCTGAACAAACTGACCAAAGCTCTAGCCGTATTTTCCTAAATCAAATGTGGCGCTTTTGGATGTAAAGATCTCACATATGAAAATGGTTTCGTCTCTTTTGTCTCGAAATTGGTGACGTCCCCATCTTATGCCAATTTCACTTGGAAGAATCATGATGATATCTACTGTAATAAATTCATTTTTTCCCCATGTTCAAACTAATAATATGACGCAACTCATGCCATCAAATTTCTCCATCAACCACCCACATGTGTTTTTATTCCAAAAAATCTAGAAAGAGAAAAAAAAAAACTGCAGCCCGCAACAAGGGCTACAAACAGCAGAGCTGGCAACCTACAACATTTACAGCCAGCAATGCAGGCTACAAACAGCAGGGGTGGGGCCAACATGAGGCATCTTGGGGCTGTAGGTTGGCAACCTACAGCATTTACAGCCAGCAATGCGGGCTACAAACAGCAGGGGTGGTAACATGAGGCATCTTGGGGCTTTAGGCTGGCAACCTACAGCATTTACAGCCAGCAATGCGGGCTAGAAACAGCAGCAGGGTTGGGCCAACATGAGGCATCTTGGGGCTGTAAGTTGGCAACCTAAAGCATTTACAGCCAGCACCTAAAAACAGCCTGGTTGGGGCCAACATTGGGCATCATGGGGCTGCAGGTTGGCAACCTACAGCATTTACAGCCAGCAATGCAGGCTACAAACAACAAGGTGGAGGCCAACATGACGCATCTTGGGGCTGTAGGTTGGCAACATGAGCCATCTTCAGGCTGTAGGTTGGCAACCTACAGCATTTACAGCCAGCAATGGACCCTAAAAACAGCTTGGGTTGGGGCCAACATGACGCATCTTGGGGCTGTAGGTTGGCAACCTACAGCATTTACAGCCAGCAATGCGGGCTACAAACAGCAGGGGTGGGGCCAACATGAGGCATCTTGGGGCTGTAGGTTGGCAACCTACAGCATTTACAGCCAGCAATGCGG